>JAEAME010000722.1_pt1 | contig 29863 bp, 33 predicted proteins | sample 8958731 | NCBI WGS metagenome assembly JAEAME01 (sample SAMN16933194, study PRJNA681113) | bioreactor sludge metagenome | isolation source: anerobic bioreactor sludge (Control) | place: India:Bengaluru | collected 2018-10-24
ACAAGAAGCTATGGGAAGTCATTCTTTCGGGAAATGATTGGGAAGGAGAACTTTTGAATAAAAAGAAATCCGGAGAATTGTATTGGGGACAGGTTGTGATATCACCCATTATGAACAGTGAAGGAGTCATTACAAACTTTATATGTATTCATGAAGACATCACTGAAAGGAAAAAGATGGTTGAAGATCTGATTGAAGCAAAGGATAAGGCACAGCAGAGCGATCGTTTGAAATCAGCTTTTTTGGCCAATATGAGTCACGAAATTCGAACTCCTATGAACGGGATATTGGGATTTCTGGAATTACTCAGTGACCCGGATCTTGGAGAAGATGTTAAAGCCGGTTATTTAGATATAGTCAGGAAAAGCGGACAAAGACTTTTGAACACTATTAACGACATTATTGAAATCTCCAAGATCGAATCAGGTGACATGCAACTATGCAGCGAAGAAATCAATATTCGGCAGTTTTTGTCGTACTATCATGATTTCTTTTTGCCCCAGGCAAGAGCAAAAGACCTGCTGCTCGATTTTGTTCAATGCAATACCCACAAGGAAACCATCTTTACAGATAAAAACAAATTGGATTCCATACTAACCAATCTGATTAAAAATGCCATCAAGTTTACTGAAAAAGGGAAGATTGTATTTGGTTGTGAACAAAAGGACAATCAAACCCTGCAATTTTATGTAAAAGACACGGGCAAAGGAATTCATCCGGATAAGATTGATCTTGTTTTTGATCGGTTTATGCAGGTAGACAATCTTAATACACGGGGATACGAAGGTTCCGGGTTGGGTTTGTCCATTACCAAAGCTTATGTGGAACATCTTGGCGGAAAAATATGGGTTGAATCTGAACCGGGCAAAGGCAGTTGTTTTTACTTTACCATCCAGCCGTCAGAAAGTGAAGATAAAGAACTCAGTGATGCCAAAAGTAAAGAAGATCATACCAGGCAGTTACCGAAAAAACTAAAATTACTCATTGCAGAAGACGATAATATCAGCTTTATGTTTCTGGAGGCAATTTTAAAGTCGTATGATTTTGAAATAGTAAGGTGTGTAACGGGTTTGGAAGCGGTTCAATATTGCCAGGCTAATCCTGATGTTGATTTCATTTTGATGGACATAGGAATGCCGGTTATGGACGGTTATGAAGCGACCCGTCGCATCAGAGAATTTAACAAAAATGTGGTTATTATTGCACAAACAGCTTTTGCTATTTCCAGCGACACTTTAAAGGTAAAAGAAGCAGGCTGTAACGATTACCTCCCAAAACCAATTAACAAAGAGCTTTTGTTTGAAGTAATTCATAAATATTTCAGGAAATAATCCGCATGCTGCATCTTTTTGTGGTTTTTCCGGCGTTGCTTGATTTTTTTGTTTAAGACGGAGCCCGCCTCGGACAATTTTCAGCGAAGTATCCCGGGTATTGAAAGACGATGGACAGCTTTTGTTTTCAGACTTGCATCCGCTAGCCTTAATGATCGCAAAAACACGCTGTTAATCCCAGACACACCTTCCCGGATTTTCGTACTTTAAAGACGGAGCTGAATACAAATCCTTGGACTTTATTGGGAAGAAATAGTTGGATTAAAAAAGATAAATATTAGGATTTACCATCATGAAAATTAATTCAATAGCGATATTTGTAAAAGACATAAAAAGATCAAAGGAGTTTTATACCCGAAATCTTGGCTTTTCCATAGAGCATGATTTTGGGAAGAATGTGATTTTGAATTCAGGTCTGACTATCTGGGAGATCCAACCCGGACATATCATAAACCAAAATCTTAAGACAACCAACGATTCTAACAGATTTGAGTTATACTTTGAGGACAATAATATTGAAGCACTCTTCAATAAACTGAAAATGGCAGGGGTTCATTTCCTACACCAGGTTCATGAAGAACCCTGGGGACAAAGAACCTTCAGGTTTTTTGATCCGGATGATCATTTAATAGAGATTGGGGAACCCCTGGAAATATTTGTAAATAATCTGAAAGAGAAAGGATTAACTGATACTCAGATAAGTGAAAGAACAGGCATCCCAATAGATACAGTACAAAAATTGATAGCAAATGATCAGTAATTCTTTGATAGCACCTTGCGGAATGAACTGCGGGATATGCCTTGGATACCTGCGCGAAAAAAACCATTGCAACGGATGCAGGGAATGGAGCAGGAACAAATCTGAATACTGCAGAAAATGCATTATCATTAAATGCGAATTATTAAGCAAAACAGATTCAAAATTTTGTTACGATTGTGAAAAATATCCGTGCAGAAGGTTGAAACAATTGGATCTCAGGTACAGGACAAAATACAACATGAGTATGATTGAAAACCTTGAATTCATTAGAGAATCCGGATTGGAACGATTTATGCACAAAGAGAAAGAACGCTGGGTTTGTCCCTCTTGTGGCTCAATACTCTGTGTACACAGAAATTTTTGTTTAAATTGCAAAGAGCCAAGAAATTAACATTAAAAAAATGAATGAAATGAGTGAGATGTTTTTTCATTGTGTCATCCAAATCATTCCAGCAGGATCCTGGAAAAAGATGCTGAACGGATCGTATCGTCAATGATGCCATGCCGTGTCAGTGTTTATGAAAAGAAGGACGGGAAAACATATATTTCACGAATGAATTCATCAATTGTTGCAGCGGGTTTTGGAGGTATTATTGAACAGGTTATGACGGATTCTGCAAATGAAGTAGAAGAAATTATTGAACACGTTTTACAAGTCAAATAAACGGTATCCGGAATTAAAAGGGCATTATGAGAAAGAAATCTGTTATAAGAATTTTAAGGATCGTGATGCCTTTGATTGCGTTGGCTTGTGTTGTTTTGTTCGCCCCCGTGGAACTTGTAAAACCCTGGCTCTCACCGCTGCCGGAAACGGTACAGGAACAAGTTAATGATGCCATAGGATACGGCCTGGACGGTATCATAGTATACGTTGATAAAAAAGGAGCAGCCCCTGCCTTTTACACGGCCGGATGGAAAAACAGGGAACAAAAGATCCCGGCCAACCCCCAATCGTTATTCAAGATCGCCAGCATTAGCAAGTTATATATTGCCGTTGCAGTAGCCAAACTGGTCAACGACAAAAGATTGTCTTTGGACAAAACGCTGGCGGATTATTTGCCTCAAAAGGCTCGGAGGATCGAAAACTCGGCAAATATCACTTTGCGCATGCTGGTTCAGCACCGGAGCGGGATCCCCAATTATTCGGATCACCCGGATTACCCGTGGACCAATCCCTACAAGGACAATAAGGAAACGTTTGAATTGGTGTACGATATGCCCGCCGATTTCAAGCCGGACAAAAAATTCAGATACTCCAATACAAATTATTTGTTAATTGGTGAAATACTGGACAAAACACTGGGATACAGCCATCACCAATACATAAAAGATGAAATCTTAAAGCCCCTGGGCCTCACCCATACTTACAGCTTGCTAAGTGAAGTTGACCTTAAAGATGTTATGAGCGGCTATTTTCTTGGATACGAGGATGACATTAAATACAACGATTTCATTCAACCCGGCGGGTCCATGGTCGCCACCGCCGGGGATGTGGGCATTTTCTTAAGGGCTTTAATTGACGGAACCTTGTTAACACAACAGGAGCAGGAAATATACTCGTCAATATATGTGTATGAGCATACCGGGTTATTGCCCGGTTATCAAAGCATCGCAAAATACCACAAAGACATAGACACGATCGTCATCCAGTTTGTCAATACCAGTGGTGGAAATCTTTGGAGTTTATCTGAAATCGTGTACAACCGGATTGTAAAAATCTTAAGGAAAAAGATGGACCCATAAGATCATGAAAGCATGAAAAGAAAAATGGCAATAACACTATTATCCATAATTATTTTAATTGCCGTCACAACTTATGTGGTTTTACGACAACCCCAATTTGGGAAAAATCCTAATTATGGGACATTTCAAAATATTACCCCTACACCTGTTTCAATTAATTTCATTGAGGCCATTAAAGAGTCTCTATCCAATAAAAGCAAACACACCAAGCCTCATGTTGAGATTCCGACTGTCAAAACGGACCTCAAGACTATAGATTCCCATAAAAACTCATTTGTATGGTTTGGGCATTCTTCCTACTTGCTGCAAGCTAATGGCAGCCGGTTTCTTGTTGACCCTGTTCTAAGTAAATTCGCTGCTCCTTTTTCATTTATGAACAGGGCATTCAAGGGAACAAATATTTATACGGCCGATGATTTCCCACGTATAGATTATCTGATTATTACGCACGACCATTATGACCATTTGGACTATAAAACAGTTACCGCACTGCAGCAAAAAATTGACACCATCATTTGTCCTTTGGGAGTTGGTTCGCATTTTGAGCGGTGGGGTTTCAATAAAAACAAAATCATAGAAAAAGCTTGGGATCAAACCATTTCCATAGCTAACCAAAGTAAGTTGCATACCGTGACGGCAAGACATTTTTCAGGCAGAAACCTGAAACGGAACCAGACTTTATGGTCTTCATTTGTATTGCAAACGCCAGACTTAATGATTTTCATAGGGTGTGATGGCGGATACGGTACTCATTTTTCAGAAATTGCTGAAAAGTTTGGTCCGTTCAATCTGGTGTTTCTTGAAAATGGTCAATATAACCGTTTATGGTCTGCTATACATACCTTCCCCGAAGAAACCGCATTAGCAGCCCGGGAGTTACAGGCGAAAAAAATAATGCCCATTCATTCCGGAAAATTCTCTCTCTCCTCACACGATTGGGACGAGCCTTTAAAAAGGATCACAGAATTGGGCGATAGTTTGAACCTAAACATACTTACCCCTAAGATCGGTGAGTTGGTTGACATAAATGACACAACTCAAGTGTTTACACGATGGTGGGAAGGTGTAAAATAAAGTTTAGATGATGAGACAAAATACCAGGAAACTATTATGGAGCATTATGATGTGTTGATCATTGGCGGAGGTCCTGCAGGTGCTATCACCGGCATTGAACTCCAGAAGAAAGGCTACCACACGTGCATTATTGACAAGGAAGCCTTTCCCCGGACAAAACTGTGCGGGGGCCTTTTAACGCAAAAGTCAATGGATCTGATTACCGCCCATTGTCCGCGGATGGACACCACGGCTTTTATTGTAGAGCAAACCGAAACCGTTGACTTTTATTATCAGGGCAAAAAGGTAAATACGTTTCCAACCCGGGCCAGGTATTACCTGACTGAGCGAATCCTCCTGGATACGCAACTTATACTTGAATACCAAAAGCAGGGTGGCAAGCTTGTCCCAAACGTACGCATTATGCCCGGCCATATTGATCTAAAGAAAAATACCGTAACCACAGGATTAGAAAAATTTAGCTATAAGTACCTGGTAGGAGCTGACGGCTGCAATAGTGTCGTGTGTAAAGCGGCAAAAATAAGAAGGCATGATTTCCTGTGTCTGGAAGGCAATATCCCAAGGGATCCCAAGAAGAAAAAAGAGTTGAGGATATACTTTGGAGTAGCAAAAAGGGGTTACGGTTGGTATTTCCCCAAAAAAGAACACTATTGCACCGGTATGGGCGGATACGAATCCGGGAAATCTATACGTGCGAAAGCCTCCCGTTTCTTCAGCGAAGCATTGGACCAACAGGTGGAACAGGTCAAGGGTGCGTTCATACCTTCCGGCAGGAAACTGAGCAGACGCAAACTGCCCAAAAATGCTCTACTGGTGGGCGATGCCGCCGGGTTCACGGATCCGATCACAGGGGAAGGCCTCTACTTTGCCATGCACTCGGGCATTCTGGCCGCGGATGCCATCCATAACTCGGCAAAAAGAAAAAATAAGAATCCACGGCGACAGTACCACAAAAACACATTGACTATCCGGAAAAACATCTGTGCCGCGCGTTTTTGGCAATCGGTATTGTATTTCCCTCCGATTTTCAATGCATTCATGAAACACCTGGAAACGCACACCACGTTCGCCTTGTTCTATCTGGAACGAGTGATTGCTACCGGTGAGTTCAATTATTCAAATTTCCTGTGGGTATATTTCCGGAAAATCAGATCAGTACATCAGGTACTCCCATAGTGGGCCGCGTTTTTTCTTGGCTCGGAACCGGTCAATGACCTCCTGCGACCCGAATCCCGGGAAAATCCAACGTTGCCCACAAGCCAGGGCGCGATCTTTTATAGAGCTGATATCCACATATTTAGATAAATAATACACAGGCTTCAGCAGATCGTCAGACGGTTTGATCACTCCTTCCTCCAAAGCGATCCGGTACAGCCGGGTGCGCGGGTAAATGCGCATGCCCACAAAGGGAAAAAAGAGGGTTAAGCCCAATTCACGGGAACGCTCAAACGTCTGGTCCAGCGTTTGGTCCGTTTCCCCGTAACCTCCCAGGATCATAAAATGCGCATGAAAAATGCCCAATTGGGAGGCGTTCAGGCTTTGTTGCTTTATATCTGAAAAACGGAAGCTCTTGTTGTAATTCTCCAGTTGAATGTCAGATAAGGAATCGGTGCCCCATTCAATGTGCTTCAGGCCGGCCTTTTGGTACAGTTCAAGATCCTGGTACGTTAAATTATACGGTGTGAAATAAGCACCCCACTTAACATGCACTTTGCTCTCAATCAGGCGGTTGGCAAGTTCTCGGTTGTATTCCCGATGGATGTTGAAGACCGAATCGGTAAAGAAAAGATAATCAACGCCTTTGCTGTAATACAACTCTTTAATGTTCTCCACTACAGAAGCGGGATCCAGCAAACGGACGCGGGGCCCTTCAATATTGGGATAACTGCAATAAATGCAACCGTAAGGACAGCCTCTTTTTGTCTGAATATTCAGCATCCCGCTTTTGTCAAAATAAAAATGAGCCGTTTCCGGCTCTACATGAAAGGCAAGCGAGGAAATATATTGTTTGTGCTGGTTGATCCCCACACTGCCGTCGGCTTTGCGGTAAACCAGACCGTCAATGCCGGTGGGATCTTCGTTGTTTTCCAAAGCCGAGATGAGTTTGCAGATGCTCTCTTCCCCTTCCCCCTGGATCCCCCAATCCGGGCCGAGTTCGTTAAAAATCACATCGGGAAAAACCGAGAAACCCGAGCCGCCCATCAGCACCACGGCACGGCTGTTCTCCCGGATGGTCTGCATCACCTGGCGGTAGTGGTCCACAAAGCAGTACTGTTGGTAATAATTGGTATCGTCCACATTCCGGAGCGATACGCCAATGTAATCAAAGTTTCCCCGTTGTAAGAACAGTGCCAGGTCAGCGTGGCCACCCAGGTTGAAATCAAAGATATCCAGTTGCCAGGCGGGCATCTTTTCCTTCAAATATGTCGCAATATAGGAAATACCAATGGGATAAATGGGGTAGGGATCCTGGTAATTGTTGGCAGAAATCAGAGCTAGTTTCTTCATAGATAACAAAGATACTCTTTTCGTCAAAAGTAAGTATTTACGGCAAACTTAAACTGGTCAATAAATATTTCTTTCATCCCCGAGAGGTTATTTTGTTCATAGAATAGAAGCATCGCTTTTTTGTAGGTAACAGAGTCAACAGTTCTATATGAAATTGGACAATACTTATGATTCATTAAAACAGCATTACTTACAATTCTTGCCGTTCTTTTATTTCCGTCTATAAATGGTTGGATGTATGAGATCAGTACTAAAATAAGTAACGCTTTCTCAAAGACACTTTCTTTAAAGTTAACCAATTCGCACATATTCTTCAGGGCTTCAGAAATTTGAAACTCATTATCCAACGGTTTGTAATTTGTCCCCGATATACCCACTCTTCTTTTTCTTATATTTTTATAAATACCCAGGTCTTTTATCAATAAACTATGTATGTTTTCAATTTTAGCGACAGATAAAGGACACAGGTAATCAGGGTTTTCAATAATAAAGTCAAGAGCTTCTTTATGGTTAAGAAGCATAGTTGCCTCCTCTTTTGTTTTCCCTGATGCCGTCTCTTTCTCTTTCAGCAGCCTTTCCGTTTCCAATAGAGAATAAGTGTTTCCTTCAATTTGAGACGATTTCCAACTTAAATCGATTGCCAATCTTTCCAATTCCTTTTTGTATTCCGTTTCAGAAAGTTGTAGTATATTTTTATGGAATTTCTGCTGTAATAAGTTTAATTGCTCTAATTCGCCGGTTGAAAACACATCGCAATTTTTTAGAGTATCAGGTATGAGCTGTAAATTAAAGCCCTCCATAATTTCTCTTTCATCAATTTCCTTTTCAAAATATTTTCCAATATCAATAGGATATAGAATTTCATAGGTTGGTGAGATCAAATATTTCGTTGATTTACCCTGGCCCTTTTTTGTCAAGAGATTTTCATCCATTAATCTGGAAAGCAGTCGTTTTATAGTTGCATAACTAATGGACGTGGAAATACTTTCATAAATTTCTCTAGAAGAAACTTCTTTGTTTTTCTTTACGAATTCAATGATTTCAATTTCTCTTCTATCGATCATAAAATTTTAATTTACGGCTCACAAATATAAACATTATGGCTCAAAACGACACTGTTTTGAGCCGTAATTCCACTTAAAATGAGCTTGATATTTGGCTTACGTACGTTCTGTTTCATAATCCCTTTTTTTGCTTAAATTTAAACGATCAAATATATACTGATGCAAAGCTATGACGTATTGATCATTGGCGGAGGACCTGCCGGAGCCATGACCGGTATAGAGCTCCAAAAGAAAGGCTTCAGCACCTGCATTATTGACAAGGCAAGTTTTCCTCGCACCAAATTGTGCGGAGGGTTGTTGACGCAAAAATCCATGGACCTGGTTACCCGGCATTGTCAGGGCATGGACCCTGAAGATTTCATAGTGGAGCGGGCCCATACCGTAGATTTTTATTATGAAGGGAAAAAGGTGAACCGGTTTCATCCCAATGCGGTTTATTACCTGACCGAGCGTATGATCTTTGATGACAGGCTGATCCGTTATTACCTGGAACATGGCGGGAAGATCTTGCAGAATATTGCCATCAAGCAGGGGGATATACACTTCCGGGAAAATGCCATAACGATAGATACAAAAAAAGTCGGTTATACCTACCTTGTGGGAGCCGACGGCTGCAACGGGGTGTTCTCTAAAGCTGCACGTATCAAAAGACACGATTATTTATGCCTGGAAGGAAATCTGCCCAGGGATCCGGACAAAGAAAAGGAACTCCGGATTTATTTCGGGGTGGCCAAACAGGGGTACGGATGGTATTTTCCCAAAAAAGAACATTACTGCACCGGAATGGGCGGGAAGGGATCCGGGAGCACCCTCCGGGATCAGGCCAACCGGTTCTTCAATCAGGTAAGTGATCTTCCGGTCCAACAGGTCAAAGGCGCATTTATCCCTTCCGGGAAACGGCTTAAAACCGGGCATGTTCCCAAAAATGCAATTCCCGTGGGCGATGCCGCCGGTTTTGCAGATCCGGTGACCGGGGAAGGTCTTTATTACGCCATGCTTTCCGGGATACTGGCTGCCCACGCCATAAACGACTCGGCAAAAAACAAGAAAAGGAATGCGTTAAGGCTTTACAACAAAAATGCACGGATCATTCGCAAAAACATCCGGGCGGCTCTTTTCTGGCTGAAGGTCCTGTATTTTCCGCCTGTTTTCCGGGCATTCATGAAACACCTGCAGACGCACAAAAATTTTGCCCTGTTTTACCTGGAAAAAGTCATTGCCACCGGGGAATACAGTTACCGGAACTTCGTGCGGGTTTACCTTTCACAAAGAGGCAAGGCTTTATCTAAATAATTATAAATAGTTCTCAAATGCATATAACCGGCTTCTTTGCCCGCCTGTATGGCTTTTGGTCTTCCATCCAATTAACAGAAAGCGGGGCACTGCAATACGGTATGCAATACCTCCACGGACAGGTAACCGAAGCTTCTTCACACAAAGCGTTCGGTTACAGTGTACGTTGTGTTGAGGATCTGCCCATGTAGTAGTGACACGCAAAATGTTGGTGCCTCTGAAGTTCATATTTTGTTATGTTCAGTCCTTCTGCTCGGAGAATACCTTTTCTTCTTCATAATATGTTTGTTCCGGATTCCCTTTTGCCAAAAACATTTTGCTTTCTGAAATGTCAAATATTGTAGACCAAATAGTTTCAAAATTAAGGTTTCTATACTGACACATAAAACCAAATTTTCCCCTTAGAATATTCTTTATATATTCAATTTCATTTTCCGAATCCATGTTGTATAATGCTTTATATGCGGTTTCATACCTGGCTTTGGAAGAATATATATCTTGATGGCTTCTGTCATATTTCTGCATTTTCTTTGATGTAAAATGATTTACCGTTACTATGAAATCTTCAAGATTCTTATTTTTGTCAGGTTTCCTTAAATTGATTGTGTCCGGAGTACACTCTGCAACAATCATTTCTTTTTGTTTATCTGCCAAAAGAATATTGCAGCTTGAAGCAATAGGTAATTTCTGTAATGCATTGATCCCTTCTTTTACTGTTTTGCAATTTTCCAAAATATAACGTACTAAAAAAACTGAATTGAACCCAGGCTTAATTTCTTCTTGCTTAGGCATAACAAATGTCATTGCCGCAACCAATCCAGAAAAGTTTATTCCTTCCTCTCCATTAATAAAGGAGGACGAGTTTAGTATAAATTTGTTTTTATTTGCAGGTTCATAATTAGTCGACCCTTAAAAAGCAGTTAAATCGTTGAAAATCAGCAAAAATAAGCCCAAAAACATTTGGAATATATGCAGGGAATCAGTATCTTAGACTAAAATTCCTGCAAATAAATTCAAAAAAAACATGGTTGGAAAACTACCCCAAACACACCAGTTAGACTTCTTTCAGACTCCACTGGTCAACTTCATAGACATGGATCATGAACTGGTCCGGTTAACCCAACGCATAGACTGGGAAAGTGTAGAACAAGATTTCGCCGGTTATTTTTCAGAAAATGGCCGTCCCGGGGTTCCGGTACGCAAGATGGTCGGATTGCTGTTGCTCAAGAGTCTGTATAATCTAAGCGATGAAAGGGTGGTGTCACAATGGAGAGATAGTCCGTATTTCCAATATTTTACGGGAGAGAAAGTGTTCCAGAAAGGCTATCCGTTCGATCCATCGGACTTTGTCCACTTCCGCAAACGTATAGGGAAAGAAGGGGCAGAGAAGTTGCTTGGTTTGAGCATACGATTGAATCTGGAGGAAGATGGAAAAGTAACAAAAGGTAAAGTAAAAGAAGTTTTTATAGATACGACGGTCCAGGAGAAAAACATCACGTATCCCACAGAAATGTTATTGTGAAGAAAAATTCTTTGGCTGTGGAAAGGGAGGCCGCAGTGGATTTTTTTGCCGAGTCGGCCACTGCGCAATTAAAAGTTAAACAATCTGCTGCTCCTCCTACAATATCACTATCAGTAACTGAAAAAGAATGTAGTTTTTCTGAAGATTCTGTTGAAGTTGTTGTTACCACTAACGGACTTAATTGGGAAATTGATCAGACTGTAGAATGGATTTCATGTGATAAGACCTCGGGAAGCAATGGGGAATCATTGAATATCCAGGTTGAAAAGAATTTGTCCCGGGATGATAGAACGGGCGCCATTGTTTTTGCCTCCGGAAGCAGTTATTGCCATGACACATATTGACATTGCCGCGCCTGCTTTTTGTATTGGTACATGCTGGGCAGGATTTGTAATAATGGCTATGGAAGATTATGGGCCGTTAAAGCAGCTTGTCCCATGTTATTTGGATATTAAAGATATGAAATAACATCCATACCAAGACGGAGAATGCTAAAACTCATTCCATGGTATTACTTCACCATGTGAGGTTGATAGTCTCTTGTCTCCGCCGTAGATCACGTAACAGTCTTCAGGGCTTGTTTTCGATAGATTGGCCCATACTTTTATTCCTTTAAAATAATCCGATGAATACGTGGACCCGGATTTAATCTCATAAGCCAGCTGTTTCCCTTTTTTAGAAAAGAGAAAGTCAACTTCATTACCTGTACTGTCACGCCAGAAAGTTAAATTTGGTTCTTTCCCGTTATTCAATGCATCTTTTACGAATTCATTAATAACCATATTCTCGAACAAGCCACCTCTCAGGAAATGGGTTGATAGTTGCTTTTCATCTTCAATACCCAACAGGGATGACGCTAACCCTGTATCCCAAAAATACAGCTTGGGAGATTTTATGAGCCTTTTTGAATAATTATTATGATCGGGTTTCAGCAGATAGATAATATAACTGGCTTCCAAAACTGATAACCAGGATTGAACAGTTGAAACAGCTATACCTGTTTCGTTGGCAAGAGAAGATAAATTTAGCAATTGTCCTATACGTCCTGCACAGAGCTTTATGAACCGAATAAACTTACTTAAGTCATCAATGTTTTTCAGTAATCGAAGGTCTTTTTCAATATAAGTTTGAATATAGCTCGGGTAGAAATCAGTTGGTTGAATCTTTTTATCAAAAATTCGCGGATACCCCCCCTGAAAGATTTCGTTATTGACAGATGTAGGTAAAATTTCTGCCTTTTTCAATTCAGAGTGCGAAAAGGGCAACAATTTGAGTATAGCCGTTCTACCTGCTAGTGATTGACTGATAGATTGCATTAATAGAAAATTCTGAGAACCGGCCAAATAATACATACCTTCTCTATTTTCAGCATCCACATGAGTTTGCAAGTAAGAAAACAGTTCCGGCACGCGCTGAACTTCATCTATTATGGTTTTATCTGGATAAGACTTTAAAAAGCCACGCGGGTCATCATGAGCTAGCAGTCTATTATCCGGGTCTTCCATAGAAACATAGTTATAGTCAGGTAATATTGATTTAAGTAATGTGGATTTACCTGACTGTCTGGGACCTGTTAGAGTAACAACAGGAAATTTGTTTCCCATTGATAGTAATTTTTCTGTTATGTTTCGTCCAATCATTTTTCTTGCAAATTTGGGATTACTTGCAAATTTACGATTGAAAAGTAAATCTGCAAATTTTTCGGTGTCAAAATCGAGCCGGGAAAAATCATAACTTTACACTTGATAACAAAAATTACAATGAAAAAGATCACTATTATCATCACAATCCTGTTTACGATTGTTTCAGGTAACTTGTTTTCACAGGATGGGCAAGAGCAAACCAAAACTCAGATTAAGCCGGCCTTGTTGATCATTGACATTCAAAACGTTTACTTAGGTATGGTTCCCGAAAGAGAAAAGGAGATTGGTATGTACTTCATCAACAACTTGATTGGACTATTCCGCAGTAACGGCTATCCTGTCATAAGAATTTACCATCAGGATGATGCTTCCGGGGCTAAGCCCGGTACCGAGCTGTTTGAATATCCAGCCTCGGTTTTAATCAAGGACGAAGATGTCAGAGTAATCAAGACTTATCCAAATAGTTTCAATAAGACAGACCTGGATAAAATTCTCCGGGAGCAAGGAAGCAATACTATATTCCTATGTGGATTTAGTGCTGTCGGGTGTGTTCTTTCAACCTGGGTTGGAGCACAAGACAAAGATTATAATGCCTTTATGGTAAAGGATGCGATTATGAGCCATGATCCCGATTATACAAACCATGTTGAAGAGATGTTCAATGCAGTTGGCTATGATGCAGTTAAGTTAATACTTGAAAGTTCCGGTCCGGCTGCAAAGTAATATGTCATGTTAATGTCGTGTTTATTTAATGAGATCTTTAAAAATTAATTTAAGTCTGGTCCTGGTTGTTGTAACCAGCTTGGCGTGTAATGCCCAAGCTTACAGGAAGACAGATTTTGGGATTAAGGCAACTATCAATGACATTCAAGTAGAGCTGCAATTTTACAGTTCATCTATTGTCAGGGTAATAAAGTATCCTGAAGGTAAAAGTTTTAAAAAACAGAGCCTTTCTGTTGTACAGGTTCCGCAGAGAGTTCCATTCAGGTTAAAACAACAGGGTGATGAACTGTCGTTGAAAAGCGAAAAACTCAAAATTTCAATCAACCTGAAAACCGGGGAAATTGCATATGCAAACAAGGCAACTCGGCTTTTAACCGAAAAGGAATCGGGAGCGGTGTTTACCCATTTTGACGATGCCGGTGTCAAGACTTATTCGGTATCACAATCGTTCGTTCTTGATGAAGATGAGTTTATTTACGGACTGGGGCAGCAACAACAGGGGAAAATGTCACAGCGTGACGTGAAACTGAATATGATCCAGGGCAATACCGATGATTATATACCCTTTTTCCTGTCTTCAAAAGGATATGGATTGTTTTGGGACAATTATTCTCCCACAATTTTTGAAGATAATGCCGAACATACGTTATTCAGTTCAGAGGTTGGCGATGGCATTGATTATTACTTCATGTGCGGACAAAATGCCGATGCTGTGATAGCCTGTATGCGCGACCTTACCGGACAAGTTCCCATGTTCCCTTTATGGACGTATGGTTTTTGGCAGAGCCGGGAACGATACAAGAGTCAGGATGAACTGGTGGATGTAGTAAAGAAATTCCGTGAACTGAACGTGCCCCTTGATGGTATTATTCAAGACTGGCAATACTGGGGTAACAATTACCATTGGAATGCAATGGAATTCCTTAATCCCGGATTTTACGATCCTCAGAAAATGGTTGATGACGTACACGGGTTGAATGCGCACATGATCATCTCGGTATGGAATTCATTCGGCCCCATGACAAAACAATACAAAGAACTCGGAAAGATCAATGCACTTTTCAATTTTGAGACCTGGCCGCAATCGGGGTCGGAAATCTGGCCTCCCCGGATGGATTATCCGTCCGGTGTTCGTGTTTATGATGCATTCAATCCGGCGGCCAGGAATATTTATTGGAATTACCTGGACAAAGGGCTGTTCTCTTTGGGAATAGACGGGTGGTGGATAGATTCTTCGGAGCCGGACCATTTCAATCCAAAGCAGTCCGATTTTGATGCCACCACCTACCTGGGTTCATTCAGGAAAGTACGCAATGCCTTTCCTTTAATGACAGTTGAAGGAGTTGCCGAACATCAGCGCAAAAAAACCTCTGAAAAGCGGGTGTTTATTCTTACCCGCTCGGCTTTTGCAGGTCAACAGCGTTACGGAGCAAATACCTGGTCCGGTGATGTGGTTGCTTCGTGGGATGCTTTGCGAAATCAAATCTCGGCAGGTTTGAACATGTCTCTCTGCGGTATCCCTTACTGGAATTGCGACATAGGTGGTTTCTTTTTGTGGAACTTCAAGAATCCTCTTGAAAATCCCGATTACCGGGAACTTCATGTCCGCTGGGTTGAATTTGGCACTTTCACGCCAATGATGCGTTCGCATGGCGAGGGTGCACCAAGGGAGCTCTACCAGTTTGGTCAAAAAGGTGATCCGGTATACGACGCCATTGAAAAATACATCATCTTAAGATACAGCTTGTTGCCTTACATTTATTCGACTTCATGGAACGTTACGGCTCACCGGTCAACCATGATGCGGGCACTTGTCATGGATTTTGCGCACGACAAACAAGCCCTGGATATCAACGATGAATATATGTTTGGAAAGTCTTTGCTGGTCAGCCCTGTGACACAACCTATGAACTCAAGTCCTGTCATATCAAAAGATGTTTACCTGCCAAAAGGCAGTGACTGGTATGACTTCTGGACAGGAGAAAAATTCAATGGCGGCCAAACAATCAAAAAGGAGGTTCCTTTGGATATTATTCCCTTGTATGTAAAGGCCGGAAGCATTTTGCCCATCGGGCCCAAAGTACAGTATGCCACCGAAAAGAAATGGGATGATCTTGAAATCCGTATTTATGAAGGTGCCAATGGCGAATTCACCTTGTATGAAGATGAAAACGACAATTACAATTATGAAAATGGCGCCTATTCGACCATTACATTTTCCTGGAATGATAAGAATAAGTCTTTGGCCATTGGTGATTGTAAAGGATCTTATCCCGGTATGATTGCATCACGAAGGTTTAACATTGTAATAGTAGGGAAAGACCTCCAGAAAGTTGTCAGCTATACAGGTAAAAAATCACTTTTTCACTTTATTGCCCTCCATTTGCAAAGCGTTTTGTGAAAATGTCACGTTCTGGAAGAGAATCGGTAAGATTATGTATAGCAGCGTATTCATCTTATTAGAGTATTAAAACTGTTTTGTGTAAAGTTAACATTTCACAAAGCTCACGACTCAAAAATATTCAATACAATGAAGAATTTACTTGTAATATATTCAATTGTTTGAATAAAATACTATTTTTGTGTTACAAAAGGATTTTATTATGATACAACGTGCATTAGAAAAAAAGTTATTATCCGATATTAAACCACAAAAGGTTGTATTATTACTGGGCGCGCGTCGTGTAGGAAAAACTGTACTTATGGAAAAACTGATCCGGGAGTATGGAGATGGCGTGGTATTTTTAAATGGAGAGGATTATGCTACTGTAGAAATGCTCTCGGCAAGAACCATATCCAGTTATAAACAGCTGTTTCAGGGAGTAAAATTACTTGCCATAGACGAAGCTCAAAATATTCCCCATATTGGTAATATTCTTAAACTAATAATCGATCACATAGAAGGTTTGTCTGTAATTGTTTCGGGGTCATCATCCTTCGATTTATACAATATGGCAGGCGAACCACTTGTGGGGCGCTCAAACCACTATATGTTATATCCCTTTTCTTTAAAAGAATTGTCTAAGGAAGAATCCGGAGTGGAAACCATGCAACTTTTGGAGGAAAGACTCGTATATGGAATGTATCCCGAATTGATCCATATATCTGATTTCGACAAAAAGAAACAATATCTGCTAGAGGTGGTAAACTCTTATCTTCTAAAGGATATATTGATGATTGACGGTATCAAGAATTCATCAAAAATGCGAGACTTATTACGACTCGTTGCATTTCAGATGGGTAGTGAAGTTTCCTATGATGAACTGGCCAGGCAGCTTGGATTAAGTCGTAATACTGTAGAGAAATACCTGGATTTGCTTTCAAAAATTTATGTTATTCATAAACTGCCGGCTTTTTCCCAAAATAAGCGGAAGGAAGTAACCAAAAGCAGCAAATGGTACTTTACAGATAACGGAATCAGAAATGCGGTAATTAACGATTTCAGGGTGGTATCCATGCGGGAAGATGTGGGTCTTCTCTGGGAAAGTTTTCTTATTGGCGAAAGAATGAAAAAAAGAAATAATGCAAACGAGTTTGCATCATTCTATTTCTGGCGCAGCTATAGTATGCAGGAGATAGATTTGATAGAAGAATTCAACGGTACAATTTCGGCTTTCGAGTTCAAATGGAATAACAAAAAAGTAAAAACTCCCTCCAGGTTCGTCGAAAATTATCCCCATACAGATTTCAACGTTATAAATAAAATAAACTTTTGGGACTTTATTAAGTAATTAAATTTTCAGGCTGGCTTCAAAGATCGTTACGGCTTTCCCCAACTTCCTGCACCAGAGCGGCGTCAGTACGCAATGCGCAGAGCCGGTGACGGGGTCTTCGTCGATGCCCAAATGGGGGGCAAAGCACCTGACCACGAAATCTGCTTGTTTTGAATCAGACTCGGCGGTGATTATCAAATGGCCAAGTCCCTTTTTTTCATGATTCCAAAATCGGGCAGGGCGTTGGCAATGTCCGCCTGGCTGCCGGCGACCGCGATTTTCCAGTTATGCTGGCTTTCATACATTTCAACGGGCTCAAAGCCGAGGCATTCTTTGAAATCCCGCGGAATTTCAATCTTTTGGAAAGAGTATTGGGGAAAATCCATAACAATCCATTCCTTGTCTTTCCTTATGGTCAGTTCTCCGCCTGCAGCGCTGAATGCGATGGTCTCATGCACCTTTTTCAGGTCGAGTTCATAAATGATGTGTGAGCCGGCCAGCGTTGCGTGTCCGCATAGCGGGACCTCCTTCGCGGGAGTAAAATAACGGATGGCGAATCCACTCCCTTTGGGAATGATGAAGGCCGTTTCCGATAAATTCATTTCCATTGCGATGTGTTGCATCCACTCGGCAGGTGTCCGTTCATCAACGACCATCACGCCGGCGGGATTGCCTTTGAAAGGTTCATCCGTAAAGGCATCTAGCTGGTAAATTGTCTTGTTGTCAGTCATGTGATCTTTATCTGTCGATCCACCATATCAAAAGACCCGCCTATATCCTGAACAACGTGTGTCTTGTTCAGCTGCAGGGAATCATAATATTCCCATGCATATTCTTCTATGGCCATCATATCCCAGATCAAATTGCGGACAAAGACGTTGTCATTGTTGAATTCCCGGTAAAATGATTTTTCCAGCATATCAGAAGAAGGAATATATCTGAAATTTTCCATGTAATCCTGTCTTTCACCTTCACCATATGATTGGGCCGGATCGTTAAATGATTGGGCCGGATCGTTTACCTGGGCAATATACACATTATTTCAGCATACATATCCGCTATCCAGCCCCCTGGAACCCGGGTAAACCCGGTTTACCGCGCAATGCCCATTTGTGAAATTTCTCTTGCGCGGCACTCCGGGTTTGCCCGGGCTCAAATGTACCCACCAGGCGCACTTTTGCCGTGTTTTCGTACCTGGTGCGCCCAAAAACATACCCACCAGGCGCACTTTTGCCCGTTTTTTGCGCCTGGTGCTTTTGGGTGATCAAATGATAATTTTGTAAAAACCTATGAATGTGGCGTTTAATAAAATCCACATTTTTTGATTTTCATGACCAGGCGCACTTTTGCCGTGTTTTCGTACCTGGTGCGCCCAAAAACATACCCACCAGGCGCACTTTTGCCCGTTTTTTGCGCCTGGTGCCTGCTTAGCCTCAAGTCGTTCCTATTCCTATATGCCCACCATGGGCAGTTTACCGCTTTCAGACGTAACTTAACCCGGGTTACTGCGCAACGCCCATTTGTAAAAGCGTATGTAGCAGAATATCAAAGACCCTGACGTTTTGAACGTCCTGAAGAATTTCAAGGGAACAAGATAAAATGACATTAAAGTTGTTACCTTTAATCATTATTAAAAGATTTGCTAGTGGAAAAGCCTGATTATCCAATTATTACTCTTTGTGGCAGCACACGTTTCAAGGATGATTTTATGCGCATGCAGAAGGAATTGACCCTACAGTGCTATATTGTAATCTCGGTGGGACTGTTTGGGCACTGCGGGGACCAAGAGGCTTGGACCGAGGGCACCAAGGAGATGCTCGACAATATGCATAAGCGGAAGATTGACCTGGCACAGGCCATTTATGTGATCAACAGGGACGGGTATATTGGCAGCAGTACAAGGAGCGAGATTGAATATGCGAAAGCTGCCGGGAAGGAAATATATTACATGGAATAATGCTTTGCCTAGAATTCTATTCCTTAGTCAAAGCTTTTATCAGGTCAACTTCTTCCTGTTTATAGGGCGTGCCGTCTTTGCGGAATACTTCGTGGAACCAAAGCTCCGGTTCGGAGCCGTCGGGGATGGGTTCATTCCAGGCGTATTTGGTGTTGGATTTACCTGCCACCAGGCCCCAGTTAATAGCTCCGATGCCTTGCTCTTTCAGGATGGGCATGATGTTGCTGAACAGGCTGTTGTTCCTGCGGGCCATATATTCCGTACAGATCATGGGTTTGTTGTATCTTTTTAAGGTGTCAATGGCCTGTTGGTGATTTACAGGATCGCTGTAATTGTGGTAGGTGATGATGTCGGAATTTTCAAGCTGAAATTGGTTGAGGTCTGTCAATCCATTGTGCCAGACACCGGCAGATATTGGTTGGGAAGGATTGACTTCCCGGGCCCATTGGAAAACACTTTTTAAAAGGGGTAATGATTGGTTCCCGTACCCTGAATTCCCGGGCTCGTTGTACAAATCCCACAGGACAATCCTTTCATCGTCGCTGAATGTTTCCAGAACATCTTTTACATAAGCTTCCAGTACGTAGATCAAATCCGGAGAAGTAAAGAGCAGGTCACCGGGATCTCTCACCCATCCCGAATTATGAACCCCTGGCTTTGGATCGGATTGTTTCCCGGCACTGTAGGTGGGATTCCAGCAATCGTCAAAAAAAACAAAAATGGTAGCTATGTTGTGCTTGTCAGCTATGGACAGGTATTCATTCATTCGTTCTTTGAATCCCGATTTGTCCACTTCCCAGGCTACATGATGCAGGTATACCCTCATACAGTTGAACCCAATACCTTCGGCCCAACCCAGTTCCCGGTCAATGGTTTCGGGATCAAAGGTTTCTTCCTGCCAGAATTCCAGTTGATTGATGGCCGTACTGGGATTAAAATTGGCCCCTCGCAGCCAGAGCGTGTCGAGTGATCTTTGTTGGTTGCAGGCAAGGAACAAACATACGGTCATAAGGCCTGCTGCCAGATTCATGCTTATTCTCAGGTTGTTTGTCATTTTACTGTTTTTTTACTAAAAATTGTCTGATTCTTTGTCCGGCATTTTCCCGCAGGTTGTAATAATAAAATGGTATGTCAAAACTGTGATATACCCCCAAACCCATGGCGCCGGAAATTTGGTACATGGCGTTTTCATCCACACTGCTGCACTCAATGACTCCTTTTGCCGAGTTGATGCGTGCATCGGCAAAATGCGGTGTCAATCCAAAACGACCCTGATCATCAACGGGCATATACGAGCCGAGGCTTTCCTCTGCCAAGGCGGGAGTTTGGTCCCGTTTCCAGTTGATTGGATTGATGACCAGTCCGATGTCGTTTGCCATCACAATATTCGCACCGGGTGCCACCGAAGGGGATTGGGTGTTGTAAGAAACGATGACCCCGGTGTCGTCGGCCCCCTCGGCAAATTTCAGGTGTTTGTTGGCGTTCATGAATTCAGTAGTAACCGGGTAGCCAATTACATAAGCACAAACCATCCGCGCGTAAACATCGGGATGATGGGACATGTATTTACTCAAAAGGATCAACAATACCTGGGCCCCTTGTGAATGTCCAACCAGGATGAAAGGTTTTTCATCATTGTAATTGTTTATGTAATAATCGAATGCGGCGATGACGTCTTTTGCCGGTATGCTGTCAATAACAGCCCAACGCTCATCCGTGGGCAGGCTCAGGGTATAACCTGCATCCGCCTGCCTGTAATAGGGGGCGTAGATGTTCCCTACCGTTTCAAAGGCCGTTGCCTGCCTGTCGAAAGCATTCCGGGACCCATTGAGCATCATGGGGTGATCAACAGCGCAAAAGTCGGTTTCCAAGGGATCTGCCTTGTACCAGGCAGTAGGGTACACATAGAAAACATCCACATTCATTAAGCCGTTTGCAGGAAGCGATAACCAGTTTTCAGTTTTCGAATAATCGGTGGCAGGGTTCGGATCGAATAGGTTTGATATGTCACAGGAATTTAGTACCGAACAGGCGAAAATTACTATGAACGAGATGGTTAAAGGAAGATGGCGCATTCTGATTTTCATAGATATGGGATTTAGGCATTAAAATTACTTTAATCCCTGATTTTTTTTATAATTCCTGATCATTTTTCCAAAATCTTGATCCTTTTTTCGCTTTTGGGCAAGGGTAGACTCAAAATGTTCTTTTTCTTTTTCCATCTTAAGGTAGTTTAGGTAGGAAGATTTGTCTATTTCACCATTTTGTAAGGCAGCGATTACGGCACAACCCTTTTCAGTTGTATGGGTACAATCTCTGAATTTACAATTCTTTGATACATTCATTATGGTGTCAAAGGTTGTGGCAAACCCAATATCTGAATCTGTCAACCCAACTTCCCGCATTCCCGGATTATCAATAAGCATCCCGCCATTTTCCAGGATTAACAATTCACGGTGGCTTGTCACGTGCCTGCCTTTATTGGTACTTGTACTGATCGTATCCGTTCTCATGAATTGTTCCCCTGAAAGCGTATTCAAAAGAGTGGATTTCCCCACTCCGGATGAACCTAACAGGCAGTATGTTTGTCCCTTTTTGATACACTCTTTGACTTTATCTATACCTCTAAGGTTTTCATTGCTAATGGTGAAGACAGGGACCTGCTTTATCCGTTCCTGTACTTTAGAAACCAGGTCCTTCAGTTCCGTTTCACCAATCAGGTCAATTTTATTGAGAATAATAACGGGGGAGACATTTGATGCATAACAAAGGGTCAGATACCGTTCTATCCGGTTTATGTTAAAATCCCTGTCTACAGCTTGTACAATAAATGCGTAGTCAATATTAGTGGCTATGATTTGTTTTTCACCGTATGTCCCAACGGCCTGTCTTGCTATTACTGTTTTCCTGGGTAATATGGCATGAATAAGTGCATTGTTGTGGTTGTATGGAGAAACGACAACCCAATCACCTGTGGCAGGAAAATCAGCCCGGCTGACAGCGGTAAATCTAAGGTTTCCAATAATTTCGCTATCGTATTCTTTGTCAACCGTTTTAACGGTGTACCGTTCCTTGTGTTCAGCAATAACCCGTCCTATTGTAAAAGCAGCAAGATCATGCTCTTTTAGGTAGTTATCCAGTGCAGGGTAGTATCCCAGATCTTCAAGTGTCATATCTTTTTTCCAATATAAAAGGCATAGCCGTAGTATTTGTAATACCGCCTGTACAATTCTTCTTCGTGCCTTTGGTAGGCAATAAAATTTTCTGCAAACTTATTCCCGGCATGCGTTTTCAGGAAGTTTTCCTGAACCGAAACCTGTGGATCATAAAAGTGTTCCGTCCAGCAATGATCCGGCAGAATGAAAGTAGCCACGGGAATGTAGCCTGCCTTTTGCAATTGAGTCACCTTGTTCGCAACAGTATCTATTCCGGGGTATGCTTCCATCCAAAATTCTTCAATTTCTTTTGGCCGCTCTTCCGTGAACCAGGATGCTTCCGATACAGCTACATATCCATCCTTTTTCAGGTATTTTCGCCATTCCCGGAGGCCTTTTTCAAAACCGATGTTGTAGATGGCCCCCTCGCTCCAGATTAGATCCAGCTCTTCTTCTTTGAAGGGCAGATCATCCATTGACCCTGCAATACACTTCACCCTGTCTTGCAGGTGTAATCTTGTTGCGTTGGCATTGAACAGATCCACGAAGGTGGGAAAAAGGTCAACGCCTGTGATCTTACCCGGTATTTGGCCGGCCAGGGTCATGGTTTGGCCACCGGTTCCGCAACCCAGATCGGCTACGTGCGCCTCTGCAGACAGATCATCTGTGAAACTCAAAGCTTTAAGAGTTACTTCAGGACTGCCCGGGCCTTGTCTGTTAATGTTTGAAAAGTATTCTACTATAAGATTCACGTCAAATTCGTGAATGGAATGATTCTCACTCATGATATAAAAGATTGATTGTTATGAAAATAAAATAATTAAAACACCTCAGACAAGAATGTGTCTAAGCTGTATAAGGGATAATCAAAGTCGTGAAAGACTTTGATTATTTACTTCACCGAATCCGAAATAGATTTAAACATCCAAAAGTTTTACAATACAAATATATATTTATTTTTGATGTTGTACCTTTACCTGTCAGTTATTTGAGATTATGAAAAAAATATTGATATGCATCCTTAGTGTAATTTTTCCATTGATAGCAACCGGCAGTTGCGATACCCAGGGCAACGGGAACAATCCGCCTCCTGAGATTTTGCCTCCCGCAGTGGATATCGAGTCGGTGGTTTATCTTTCCAAACCGGATGGCTCGGCAAAATTTGAAATGAAGGATGGACTTGCGAAAAAGGTCACCAATTTCTATCTGCCGTCAATCAAGGTGGATACGAACGAGAAATACCAGCAGGTCGATGGTTTTGGCTTTACTTTGACCGGAGGGAGCGCGAAATTGTTGTGGGGGATGACTGCCGAGTCCAGGGCCGGGATCCTTGAAGAGTTGTTCGGAGTTACAGGGGAAGCCGGAGTTGAAAGGGACGCCATTGGGACCAGTTACCTGAGGCTGAGTTTGGGTTCCTCGGACCTGGATGAGTATACGTTTTCATACAACCAGACACCCGGAGATACAGAGATGGCACATTTTGATCTGGGCTACGATCGCAGGTACCTTATTCCTGTCCTAAAGAGCATACTGGAAATCAATCCCGATATCCGTCTTATGGCATCGCCCTGGTCTGCACCGGTATGGATGAAAACCAACAATTCTACCATTGGCGGGCGGTTAAAAACGGAGTACTACCAGGCTTACGCGCTTTATTTTGTAAAGTATGTTCAGCAAATGAAAGCCGAGGGGATTGTCATAGATGCGGTCACGGTGCAGAACGAACCGCTTCACGGAGGCAACAACCCGAGTATGGAAATGAGTCCCGTTGAGCAGTTGACCTTTGTCAAGGATTACCTGGGACCTGCTTTTGAAGCCAATCATATTGCAACAAAAATTGTGATCTATGATCATAACTGCGACCGCCCGGATTACCCGCTCACCGTTTTGGCAGATGCGGAAGCTGCAAGTTATATTGAAGGCACCGCTTTTCATCTTTATGGCGGTGATATAAGTGCCCTGTCTACCATTCATGATGCCCATCCAGATAAATCACTTTACTTTACAGAGCAATGGATAGGGGCTCCCGGGAATTTTGCCGGGGATGTTCAATGGCACATACGAGAGGTTATCATTGGTTCCATGCGCAATTGGAGCCGGATTGCTTTGGAATGGAACCTGGCCTCTGATCCCAAAACCAGTATTCACACTCCGGGAGGTTGTACCAGCTGCCTGGGAGCCATTACCATAGATGGCAATAAGGTTACCCGTAACCCGGCTTATTACATAATTGCCCATGCGGCCAAATACATACGTCCCGGCTCTTATCGCATAGAATCCGCCTATTCGGGCAACCCGGACGATTTGCCCCATGTGGCCTTCCTGACCCCGGAAGATAAAGTAGTGATCCTGGTTTTGAACAACATAGACACAAAGCAGGTATTTAACATAGAAAGTAGCGGCACATCCTTCACCACTGAACTTGCCGCTGGCGAAGTAGCCACTTACGTGTTGTAAGGGTACGTTGCACACATTGTTTGTTTAATTGAAAATCAATCAGTTAAGAAAATCGAGCCCCTCGGGCTCGTTTTTCTTAACTGCCTCATTATGAGGCAAAAGAACAATGTGTGCAACGTACATAAAATTTAATCACTTTGGGGAGGTGGTAAGTAGCAGCTATGCTTGTAAATCGCATAATATATTGATAACGTGTGTTTTATGTTCGTTGACATGGTTTCTGGTACTTACCACCTCCCCGGGTTCTTGCAGTTTTCCGGCAATTTCAATGGGAGGTAGTAAGTAATAACACTGTTACATAAATACGTAATGCGCTGTTAATATGTGTATTGTGTGATTGATCAAGTTTGTTGCTACTTACCACCTCCCGGGGCACTCGTGTATCTGCTTCTTTTTTTCTACTTTTACTACAAATCTGTACATCACTAAATGAACTTCATTAAATGAAAACTAAATATTTCTTTCTGACTTTGCTTTCTCTGATCCTATTAGTGGGTTGTTGCAAATACGATCATTTTGGCAATTCGTATTATGCTAATAAACTAGCACTTAAAGACGCATTGGATTCTTTTTATGATGATTACAAAGATCAGTACCCGGAGTACCCCGGAGGCTTGGTACTAAAGGTGATAGCCGGGGGGGATGAGTATTTTCTAAATGCAGGTATGGACGGGAAGGGTGTCACTGGACAGACGCATTTCAGGGCAGCCAGTTGTACCAAAACTTTTACGGCAACGGCCATATTGCTGCTTCACCAGCAGGGGAAATTAAGGATCAGCGACTTCGTTACAGATACCATCCCCGGAACCAATCAAACGTACCTGCCCGAAGATCCGGGATTTGATATCCCTTATAAAGAACAGATAACCATTTTAGATCTACTCAGGCACCGGGCCGGGATATTTGATGTGGCCAATGACGATATACCAGACACGGTTTCCGTAAACGTGCCTTACAAAGGGGAGAACTACGTCAATTATGTATTGAATAGTGATTCTTTACATACATTTCATTTTGATGAATTAATTGGCGTAGTGGCAGAAACAGGACTCAGTTATTTCACTCCCGATAACGGGTACCATTATTCCAACACCGGGTATTCCATTTTGGGTAAAATCATAGAACGGGTTTCCGGGATGTCGTATAAGGAGTATCTGGAAGAACACGTTTTACAGCCAATGGGTATGTATCACTCTTCAATGCCGGATCAGGGGACCGACCAGGTAATGCAGGATCCATCAATCAGCGGTTATATCCTGATAGAAAATCAATCGGTTGAGATTACAGCCTCCAACATATCTCCTTTTGTTGCCGAGGGAAATATTGTCACTACTCCGGACGACCTTTCCAGGTTTTATAGAAAGCTGTTGTCGGGGAAAGGTGTACTTAATTACTATACAGTGAACAGTCTGATGATGAACTGTTTGCCGGTGGGCAAGTTGAGTGCTGCCGGTTACGGATGCGGCCTGGAATATACTCATAACCTGGGATACGGGCACAGCGGGGCAACCGAAGGATACCTTACCTTCACCGCCTACGATCCGGCCATGGATTTTACGGTCCTGGTATACACAAATTGTTGGAACATGAATGACGGACTGAACAGTCTGGCATACCAGATTACCGACGTGCTCCAGGGCATCTGTTACCAAAGCAAGTCGCTCTTTGCGGACTTCTAGCTTCTCTTGTAACCAGCCTCCATCTTGTAACTAGCACCCGCAAAGTGCGTCTTAATAAGAAACTAGATAAAAATGAAGAAATTTGATTTAATTGTTCTAGCGCTGTTTTTTTTGTGGCAGGCTGCTTCTGCTCAGGAAGTCCCGGCGCAGGCTGTTTCGGCGCAGGCTGCAAGTTTTGACAAAGCCCGGCTGGATGCTTATTTTGATGCCATTGAAGCGGCCGACCGCTTTTGGGGCTCGGTGGCACTGTCCCTCAACGGAGAGGTGATCTACGCACGGTCGGTGGGAAACTCGGACTATGAGAACGGGAAGAAAGCTTCCGAAAGCTCAAAATACCGCATCGGCTCCATCTCCAAAACATTCACCTCGGTCCTGGTCATGAAAGCCTTCGAACAGGGGAAGCTGGCACCGGACCAGACAATCGATGCATTTTTCCCTTCCGTGCCCAATGCCGGAAAAATCACCATCCGGCACCTGTTATCCCATCGGAGCGGCATCCACAATTTCACCGACGATCCCGATTACCTGACGTGGAACACGGAGCCCAGGGCCGAGTCCGAAATGGTGGCCCTGATTGCCGAGAGGGGGAGTGATTTTGAACCCGGCAGCAGCGTCCGTTACAGCAATTCCAATTTCGTGCTGCTGACCTTTATTCTGGAGAAAGTCTTTGCAGCTCCTTATGCGGAACTTTTGCGTCAATATATTTGCGACCCTCTGGGATTGGACAATACGTATATGGGAGGTCTTATAGACCCATCGCGAAATGAGTGTCGGTCCTACCGTTACCTGGGCGAATGGACTGTGATGACCCAGACGGATCCTTCGGTTCCCATGGGAGCAGGCAGTGTTGTTTCAACCCCTGAGGATCTGAATGCTTTTGCCCATGCCTTGTTTTCCGGCAGATTGGTGAAACCTGAAAGCCTGGAGATGATGAAGACCATAGTTGACGGCTTTGGGATGGGATTGTTCATTACCCCGTTTTACGAAAAGAAAGGGTACGGCCACACGGGCGGAATTGACGGATTTGGGGCGGTGTTTACCTATTTCCCCGATGATAGTCTGGCTTATGCGTTGACTTCGAACGCAGCCAATTACAATAAAAACGATATTTCCATAGCCGTACTGAGTGCTTTCTACGGGAAGGCTTACGAAATCCCCGAATTTGTTACCTATACTGTGGATCCTGCAGATCTGGACCAATATACCGGAATCTATTCATCCTACGACGTGCCTTTGAAGATCACCATTTCCCGGGTCAACAATTCATTGATAGCCCAGGCTACCGATCAAAGTGCATTCCCCCTGGAACCGTTTGATAAAGACAAGTTTCAATATGCCATGGAAGGCGTGGTCCTGGAATTTGACCCTGCTGAAAAAGCCATGATCCTGAAGCAGCGCGGTGCCGAGTTGGTTTTTTTTAAAGACTAAATTTAGGTACGTTGTACACATTGTTCGTTTGATTGATAATCAATAAGTTACTAAAATCGACCCCCGGGGGGTCGTTTTTCGTAACTGCCTCATAATGAGGCAAACGAACAATGTGTGCAACGTACCCTTTTTGCTATCTTTGTGAATTATGGAGCAAAAGGATTACATATTAAGGGAAATAGAGAAACTGGGCATGATACTAAGAGCTATCATGACCAAAATTTTCGGAGGGAATGCCAATAACCCGCTTCCGCAAGAGAAGCAATTTGAAGAAGTTACTGAAGAACTGTTGGAAAATGCAGGGTTTGACTTGAAGGCATTTATCCGGATGGATGATGCCCGGGCGATCAAATACCTCCAGGAGCGGAGGGATTTCAACATTCAGAACCTGGAGGATCTGGCCCTGATTCTTGAAAAGTTGGGAGCAGCAGATCCTGGAGCTACAGAACCGTTGCCACCGCTTTCGTTGAATACAGAACCGGACATAAAAGAGCCGCTGATGGCAGGGCCTGTTAAACTGCAGCTGGTCGAAATCCGCAACTTGTCATTGAAGAAGGCGCTTCTGATCCTGGAGCATTGCCGGGATAAGGACCGCACGTATTCCTTTGAGCGGGAAAGCCGCATAGGGGCATTGAAAACAGTATTGGAGGAACCGGATGTGGTTCTTAAAATCATTGTAGCGGGGGAAGCACGGGAAGAAAATCAAAAGGGTGTGAGAATTGCCGAGGTGAAGTCCGCGGGAACAGTGATAGGGCAGACACAGGATGCATTGGATCTGATGGCCAACGCCGATTACCTGGGTGCCCGGAAGATCATGATCCGGGAAGAACACCTGGATCCTGCCTTCTTTGACCTGAAAACAGGGATGGCAGGCGAGATCCTGCAAAAATTCACTACGTACCGCGTAGAATTGGCCATTATCGGTGATTTCTCAAAATACCCGGGGAAAAGCATCCGGGACTTTATCTATGAAAGCAACCGCTACGGTAGGATTAATTTTGTTAACAGCCGCGAAGAAGCCATAGAAAAACTCACCAAATAATCATTAGTTCAGAATGCAGAAACAGAAGCAGGACCAGAAGCAGGACCAGAAGCAGGACCTGAACCAGAACCAAGACCAGAAACCGGATAAGGCACAGGCACAGTCACAGCCACAGTCACGGCCACAGTCACAGTCACAGAACCAGGACCAGAAACAGCTTTTTTTTGAAAACAGGGAAGCTTTCAGGAACTGGCTGGAACAGCACCATGAAAGCAGTCCCGGCATCTGGATGATCTATTATAAGAAACATACGGATAAACCGTGTATCGAATACCGTGAAGCCTTGGAAGAAGCTCTCTGCTTCGGGTGGATTGACAGTACCCTCAAAAAGGTGGATGAGGAACGTTACCTCAGGAAATTCACGCCTCGGAGAAAAAATTCCAAATGGTCGCAGGTCAACATCAAAATCGCACAGACACTGATCCGGGAGGGAAAAATGACGCGCGCGGGACTCGGCAAGTGGGAAAACCACAAACCGCTCAAAGAGCTGCCGGGGAAAGAGATCCCGCTGCCGGAATTCCTCCGGGAAGCTTTTGCGCGGAACGAACCGGCGTTGGAAAATTTTCAAAATCTTGCGCCCTCTTACAGGCGGCAGTACATCCTTTGGATCACCTCGGCCAAGACCCTGGAAACCGTGCAGAAAAGGATCAGCGAGTCCATCGGCCTTTTGAAGGAAAATAGGAAATTGGGGATGCGCTAAACTTTTACCGGGCGTTAATCCTTGATCATATCCTTAAAGGCCCATCCGAAGATCAGGTAAGCGGTGTTTCC
>JAEAME010000723.1_pt1 | contig 29825 bp, 19 predicted proteins | sample 8958731 | NCBI WGS metagenome assembly JAEAME01 (sample SAMN16933194, study PRJNA681113) | bioreactor sludge metagenome | isolation source: anerobic bioreactor sludge (Control) | place: India:Bengaluru | collected 2018-10-24
CGTTTTTATCGACAGCTAAGGATTGACCACATTCTTCACAGAAACGGGCGGGAGTTTTATTGACATGGTGACAATTTGGACATACCAAATCTACCTGAACAGGCTGTCCACAGTGTTTACAGAATTTAGCAGCGTCCCCAATTTCAGCTTGGCAATGCGGGCATTTCATGACCAATGCCCTCCCACACGCCCTAAAGTCTATTACTGAAGAATGACATAAGTCAAGAAATCGAAATAAATTAAAATTTGAAAAATCGACTAAAAGGGATTCGAACTCTAGTTTGAAGCTGATATTCAGACGGTAAAAAGAATCTTACTGGTTTTTGAAGCTAATTAAAATTTGGTGGAGCCGAGGGGATTCGAACCCCTTACCTTTGCGATGCGAACGCAACGTTCTCCCAAGTGAACTACGGCCCCCTGGACTCCATCCATTATAATGGCGCCCGGGATTCTGAGCAAATTTATTTTTCGTTGATGCCGTTTTCGACGGCATTATTAAGCATTTCCGCTTATTGGTCGAAACCGGGCATAATGATATAATTATCAGGTGGATATACTATCCGGCTTGAACCCGGCTCAACGTGAAGCAGTGGAAGCCCCCGACGGACCGTTACTCATACTGGCCGGACCGGGCAGCGGCAAGACCCGGGTCATCACCCACCGCATCGCTTATCTTATCAAGGTTCGCGGCGTCAGCCCTCACCGCATCATGGCAGTCACCTTTACCAACAAGGCCGCCCGGGAAATGACTGACCGGCTTAGCCGCATGATCTCTTTTGCCATTCCCGATATCACCATGGGCACCTTTCACGCCATTTGCGCCCGTATCCTGCGTAAAGACGGCCAGTCTTTGAACCTCCAGCCGCATTTCGTTATCTACGACGACCAGGACCAGACCAGCCTCATCAAACGCACCCTGCAGGCGTTGAATATCGACCCCAAACAATTCGCCCCCGCAGCCATCGCTTCGGCCATCTCCGCGGCGAAGAGCCGCACCATGCTGCCCGCCGAATACCTGCAGCGCAGCCGGAGTTACTTCGACGAGGTGGTGGGGCGGGTTTACGAACAATATCAGAAGTTGCTTGACGACAGCAATGCCGTCGATTTCGACGAACTCCTCATGAAAACAGTGCTGCTTTTCCGGCTACATCCGGAAGTACTGAATAAGTACCAATCCCGATATTCCCACCTCCTGGTCGATGAATTCCAGGATACTAATACCGTGCAGTACGAATTGATCCGGCAGATCGGCGGCAAATATAAGAATGTCTGTGTCGTCGGCGATCCCGACCAGTCGATCTACTCCTGGCGGCAAGCCGACGTCGGTAACATCCTGAGTTTCGAACGTGACTACCCTAACGCCAAAGTCATACTCCTGGAACAGAATTATCGCTCCACGCAGAAAATACTGGAGACTGCCTCCCTGGTGATTTCCTCCAACAAGCAGCGCAAACCGGTCAAGTTATGGACCGAGAACGAAGACGGCGAACCAGTCAATGTCATTGAGACCTATACCGAACAGGAAGAAGCCCAGTTCGTTGTCGGTGAAATCGAGCGGCTGGTGGCGGCCGGGGAAGCGAAACTGTCCGACTGCGCCGTAATGTTCCGCACCAACGCCCAATCACGTGCCCTGGAGGAAGGCTTCGTCCGCTACGGGACGCCTTACAAACTGGTGGCCGGGACCAAGTTTTACGAGCGGCGGGAGGTCAAGGATATCGTCGCCTACCTGCGGCTGATACAGAATCCTAATGACGACGTCAGCTTGCTGCGGATATTAAACGTCCCCGCCCGCGGCATCGGCGATACTACACAGAACAAGCTTACTGCCTGGGCCCGCTCCGCTGGCTCGCCCCTGCTGGAAACCCTGCGAAAGGTCGGACCACCTGCCGGCAATGGTGATCTCACAGCCCCGCAGTTCAGTCCCGCTATTACCCGCACCCTGTCTGCCTTTGTACAGATGATCGATGAGTTCATCGCCCGTAGTAAACAAGCCAACCTGGTGGAACTGCTTGATCTCGTCATCGAGCGCACCAAATACCGGGCTTACCTGACCGCCGAACCCCAGGGTGATGAACGGTGGGAAACCGTGCTGGAACTACGCACCGTAGCCGAACCCCACCGCGACACCCCGCCGCCTGACGGCCTGACCGCTTTCCTGGAAGGGGTAGCTTTGATATCGGATGTTGATGGCTATGACGAAGCTATGTCAGCAGTGACCCTGATCACTTTACATCAGGCCAAGGGGCTGGAATTCCCCGTTGTCTTTATCGTCGGTATGGAGGAAGGCCTGCTGCCCCACTTCCGCTCCCTGGACGACCCCACCCAGATGGAAGAAGAGCGACGGCTGGCTTATGTCGGCATCACCCGGGCGAAGCAAAAAGTATACCTGGTACGGGCATTCCGGCGCAACCTGATGGGCCGCAGCAACGCCAGTGCTCCCTCCCGCTTTCTCAATGACATCCCCTCTTACCTGGTCAACAATAAGTCCTGGTGGCAGGGTGCTGCTTCCACCGAAGTCCGCATCCAGGAAGCGGTGTTCTCCTGGAACAAACCGGCCGAGGCTCCGGCACCCCAGGGGCCGGTGGTGGAATTTAAAGCCGGGGAGCACGTGCGGCACGAACAGTTCGGCAGCGGGGTGGTCGTCAGTTCCCGGGCCGTCAACGGCGACCAGGAATTGACCATCGCCTTCAACGGCAGCATTAAGAAACTCCTGCTCAGCTTTGCCCGATTGCAGAAAATCGATTAAATTACCATTCCGGCTAAGTCTATTGACTTTTTACACGGAAACGTGTACCATGCGGACAACATGGCCATCGAGATATTAACCCCCGAAGTCGTCGCCCGAATCGCCGCCGGTGAAGTCGTAGAACGCCCGGCCGCCGTGGTCAAGGAACTGGTGGAAAATGCGCTGGATGCCGGCGCTGCTATCATTTCCGTCGCGGCCCTCGGCGGCGGCATCGGGCTTATCCAGGTGGCCGATAACGGACGCGGCATCCCCCCCGGACAGCTGGACCTGGCCTTTACCCGGCACGCTACCTCCAAGATCAGCCGGGAAACCGACCTCGAGTCGATTGCCACGCTGGGTTTTCGCGGCGAAGCTCTACCCAGCATCGCCGCTGTCGCCGAAGTCGAAATGGTTACCGCCCCCGCAGGAGCTGCCGGCAGTTATATCAGCCTCTATGACGGCAAGGTCACCGGGCAGGGCACTCTCGCCCGGGCACAGGGCACCACCATCACCGTACGCAATCTGTTTCGTAATATCCCCGCCCGCTTGAAGTTCCTGCGGACGCCGGCAACCGAGAACAGCCATATCGCCAACGTGGTCACCCAGTATGCCCTGGCTTACCCCGAAGTCAGGTTTCGACTGGATATCGACGATAAAACGGTCGTCAACAGTCCCGGCAGCGGCCGCTTGTTGGATGCCGTCCTGGCCATTTACGGGTTGGAAACCGCCCAACATATGCTGGAGATAAAACACGACAATAAGTGGGCTGAAAGCCCTTACGGCAGCATCACCGTCAATGGGTTGGTAGGAGCACCGCAGGCTGCCCGGGCTTCCCGCGATTATATGAGTTTTTTTGTCAACCGGCGCTGGATCAGCGGCCGGGTACTCTTTAAAGCGGTCGAGGATGCCTACCACGGCCTGTTGACCGTGGGTAAACACCCGGTGGCCGTGATCAATATCGAATTACCCGCCCGGGAAGTCGATGTCAATATCCACCCGGCCAAAAGCGAAGTGAAATTCCAGAACGAACGCGGTGTTTTTGGTGCCGTGCAGAAGGCGGTCCGCAGCGCCCTGATCGAGCTCGCCCCAATACCGTCCGTCAGCCAACCAACCGCTGTTTACCACGTCCCTCCCCATCCCTCTACCCCATCCCCCTTAACCAACATCGTACCGCTCTGGCAGCCAGCCCCATCTGTTAAAGATACAACGGAAGCAGAGAAGCCGCTGCCTTTGATACAGGCTGCGTTGCCTGCCCTGCGTCCCCTGGGACAGTTGGCCGGGAGTTATATCCTCGCCGAAGGCCCGGACGGCCTTTATATCATCGACCAGCATGCCGCCCACGAACGCATCATGTTCGAAAAAGTACAGCGGCAGCGGGAGAATAAGGCGGTGGAGGTGCAGGGACTGCTCGACCCGGTTACCTTTGAAGCTACGCCCCGTCAGGATGCCCTGCTCAAACTGTCGGCGGCCGATAACGGCGATTCGCTGCAGGATACCCTGGCGCAATTCGGGTTTAATTTGGAACCTTTCGGCGCGACCACTTACCTGATCCGGGCGGTCCCCGCCGGGCTCGACGGCAAACGCAGCCTGGCCGCGTTACGCGAACTGCTGGAAACCCCGTCTTCCACCGCTAGCTGGCAGGAAAAAATCGCTCAGTCCATCGCCTGCCATGCTGCCGTCCGGGCGGGACAGGTCCTCAGCCTGGAAGAAATGCGGCAGCTCCTCCGCGAATTGGAACAGACCACCCTTCCCCACTCCTGCCCCCACGGCCGCCCCACCGTGATTCACCTGGGGCTGTCTTATCTGGAGAAGGAATTCAAACGGACTTAGCCTTTTTTCCAGCGGAATTCCAGTGTCTGCGGCTCTCCCGACCCCTTCAACGAAGCAGCCATCGCCAGCATCAGGTTGCGGATGAACTCCCGGGGATAACTGCTGAGGGTGATGGGTAGGCTGTTGACATAGACCGCCAGGTGTTCCGGGCTAGGTTTGATAAAGCCCTCTTCAATGAGGTCGCACAGCGGCTTTATGTCCGGCCAGCCGAACTTACGTGCCCTGGTCTCAACATTTTCATCGCTGACCACAGCGAACAAGCCCTTGAGGTCGGGCAGCAGCGGCCCCGTGGCATTTCGCTGGACTTCGATTTTCGGGGCCGACGCCGTTTTAAAGCCCTCGGCAATAATCAGGTCGTAGTCTTCGCCTAACATCCGTACCACCTCCTCCAGCGAAGGGGCAGCGGCCACGGGTTTCAGTAACACCGCCCGGTCGTGGGTGGTCAACACCATCGCCTCGCTGCCCGCTGCCAGGTGGCGCCAGCTGTCGGTTCCGGCATGGTCCAGTTCGATTTCCTGGGCATGCTTGGCCGTGGCTATCCGGTAGCCCCGGGACTTCAATTCGATAAGCAGTTTCTCCACCAGGGTGGTTTTACCTGAGTTGGAATGACCGACGACACATATTACCGGGGGCATCTTTCCCTCCTGTAACCTTGAGGTTTAATAAGGATTCTTTTCAAAAACCTGGCGGCCGATACGGATGATGTTGGCTCCTTCCTGTAAAGCGATGCGGTATGAGTTGCTCATGCCCATGGACAGGTACTTCATTTCGCAACCGGCCGGGATGTTTTCCTGTAATTGATTAAACAACTGCCGCGTGGTGACAAAGTACGGCCGGGCTTCTTCGGGTTCGCCCACTCGCGGGCCCATTGTCATCAGGCCCATCAGCTTCAGATGAGGTAAACGGGCGATTTCTCCGGCGGCGGTGGCTACTGCCTCCGGCAGCAGGCCCGTTTTTTGCTTCTCCCGGCCGCTGTTCACTTCCAGTAAGACCGGCATTGTCCGGCCCAACGCGGCGCAGGCACTATCGAGGTCCCGCGCCAGCACCAGGGAATCGACTGTTTCGATCATATCGAACATGGCGGCGGCTCTCTTGACCTTATTCCGCTGCAGGTGACCGATGAAATGCCAGGATACGTTCTTGTCAATCTCCCCCACCGTCTGCTCTGCTTCCTGGAGATAATTCTCGCCCAGGATCTTCGCCCCCGCCGCCACTGCCTCCCGGATCTCTGCCACCGTGCGTCCTTTGACCACCGTCACCAAATCCACCCCTGGGGGCAGTTCCGCTGTTATCCGCTTGATGTTCTCCGTGATATAACTCACCCGCTTATTCTAGCATAATCGCAGCATTATGTCGGCGTGTCCCATTGGACGATTGCTTTCCCGGCCTTGGCCAGACTACCGCTTGACTATCAAGGCCGGATATTAGACAATGGAAACCGTATCCTGCTGGTCCCGGGGCGTAGCGCAGCCTGGTAGCGCACCTGCATGGGGTGCAGGGGGTCGACGGTTCAAATCCGTCCGCCCCGACCACCAAGTGGTCATGGTATTCCAGCATCTCACAATTCATGATTTTACCATCATCTTCCGGCCTTCTTTCTCCTGCTGGCACGGTTATTGCTAAAGAGGCCTGATTGTTATAAAATCGCCTTTGTTGTCCCTTTTTCCGGACACTAAATATATCCACTCAGGGAGGGCTTGTGGTTGAAGGCACTGGGCCGGCATTTCTTACTGGAACTCAAGGACTGCGACCGCGTCCTGTTGAACGACCTGGAAGCCCTCCGGCAGCTTCTCCGCCAGGCAGCTGTTGCGTGCGGTGCCGAAATCCTCTCCGATTCCTTTCACCGTTTCAGTCCCCAGGGCGTCAGCGGCGTGGTAGTCATCGCTGAATCGCATCTCTTCATCCATACCTGGCCGGAACACGGCTATGCCGCCGTCGATATCTTTACCTGCGGCACCCGGGTAAAACCGGAACTGGCTACTCAGTTCCTGATCGAGAACCTGGGGGCAAAAAACCAGGTCGTTATCGAAATGCAGCGAGGTATCCTGTAATGGCACACCAACCGGTCAACTGGTTTTTCGACCACATCAGCGATGATCTGATGCAGCTCCACGCAGTGGAGAAAGTGATTTACTCCGGCCAAACCAAATTTCAGAAGATCGATATCCTGCAGACCGGGGCTTTCGGCAAAGCCCTGGTGCTGGATGACAAGATACAGTCGAGCGATTTCGATGAATATATCTACCACGAAGCGCTGGTCCATCCCGCGCTCCTCACCCACCCCCAGCCCCAAAAAGTGTTCGTGGCCGGCGGGGGCGAGGGCGCTACTCTCCGGGAGATACTGGCCCACCGGTCCGTTAAGCGGGCGGTGATGATCGATATCGATAAGGATGTCATCAAGGTCTGTATAAAATACCTGCCCGAGTACAGCCGGGGAGCTTTTGACGACCCCCGCACTGAACTGCGCCATGAGGACGCCCGGGCTTACCTTGAGAAGACCAGTGAAAAATTCGACGCTGTCGTCATCGACCTCACCGAACCCATCGAGGAAGGCCCGGCTTACCTGCTCTATACCAAAGAGTTCTACGATATGGTTTACGACCGCCTTACGGCCAACGGGCTGATGTCGGTGCAGGCCGGTTGCGCCAGCCTGATCGAACTGATTAACTTTTCCGCCGTTTACCAGACGCTGAAAAGTATTTTCCCGGTCGTCCTGCCTTACCAGGCCGATATCCCCTCCTTCGGCGGCCCGTGGGGTTTTTGCCTGGCTTCGAAAGGCATCCTGCCCCCGGCTCTAACCGAGATCGATAAACGCCTTGCCGCCCGCAAACTCAAGTTGAAATATTACGACGGCCAGACCCATCAGTATATGTTCTCGGTGGCCAAGCCCCTGCGGCGGTACCTGGAAGCGCAGACGCGCCTCATCACCGATGCCGAACCGCTGTATATCTACGGCATGGGAAGATAGTTAAGCAACGTATCAGGTTCCTTTTTTTATGTTGTTCATTATGTCAATTAACTGGTAATACTCGCACCTGTCATTAATGAATTATCACTTGATTGCTTTGTGAGGGATAAAAAATGGACAAATATCTGGAGCGAAACCTGGCCTGGTGGGATGAAGCCACCCCCATCCACGCCCGGTCCGTAATGTATGACTTAAAAGGTTTCGAGGCCGGCCGCAATACTCTGACATCCATCGAGCGAACGGAACTAGGCAGCGTGGCGGGCAAGTCGTTGCTGCATCTGCAGTGTCACTTCGGCATGGATACACTTTCTCTCGTCCGCATGGGTGCCTGGGCAACCGGAGTGGATTTCTCAGAAAAAGCCATTACTCTGGCCCGCTCGTTGGCGGTGAAACTGAAGTTGGAAGCCGACTTTCTTCAGGCGAATGTCTATGAACTGCCAGCCAGTCTGAACGGCCGGTTCGACATCGTCTTCACTTCCCGGGGCGTCCTGTGCTGGCTCCCCGACTTGCCGGAATGGGGCCGCATCATCGCCCGCACTTTGAAGCCAGGTGGTATCTTTTACATTTACGAAGGGCATCCCCTGCTGAACACGTTTGAATACGATAAGGAAACCGGGCAGCCGGAAATGCGGTATTCCTACTTCGCCGGCCCGGCTACGGAATGGCCGCCGGGATATGATTATGCCGATTTGCATGCCCAGATGTCAGTCGGCACCTGCGAATGGACATATGCCATGAGCGATATCGTCAATGCCCTCATCAGCGCCGGTCTGCGTATCGAATTCCTGCACGAATTCCCCGTCCTCTTCTTCCCCGCCAATCCCCTCTACGTCCGTGGCAGCGATGGTGTATGGCGGCTGCCCGGTGATAAGTTGCCACTTTCGTTCTCCATCCGGGCAGTCAAAGAATAAGCGTGAAAGATAGTTCTCCAACGTTAGTCCGGTTGTTTTACCTGTTGCCGGCAAGACAAGCCCGGCCGATGAATCCGCATGGTTTCTGCTGAAACAGCCTTTTCCCCCAGTAAATATGATGATTGTCGCCCATATCATCATTGACAGCCTAAATAGTGGTTAATATAATACTCCGAAGGCGAAGGTTAACTTTTTATCCCTTCATCAAATGCTTGCCTATGATACAGGGTTCGCCATTAAGGAGGCTCCTTTTACTAATGCAGCAGAATAAACTTCGCATACCCGGTCGTATATTGGGCTTTATAATAACCACGATGATGATGACAGTGATGCTTCTTTCTTGTGCAAACAGTGCCTCCCCGGAAAATGATGCTGTTGGAAATATGACTGTCTTCAGCCAAAACTATACCTCTATGAATATGGTTCCTGATAATGTTTTTATCACATCAGACCTCGAACCCTATACTCCAGTTAATCAGACGCTAACTTACAGTAATCGAAATAATTGTATCAGGCTTGAGGCAATAGAAGGTGTTTTTGGGAAACTAGTGGTCAGTGGTTTGTCGCCTTCCTTATCCACCACCGTCTCTTTTGATATCGAGATGGGCCGGACAAATTACAATGCGGAATTAAATATTTTCGCAGGAAACGCCTGGTTGATCGCGAAAATTATGGACAACGCTCCTTCCGATACACTAAGAATTTATTCCTATTACTATAATCCCAAACTGGTATACCGGCAATTTGAGGTCATTAATACTGGTACCGATGATTACTGCAGATTCCATCTGTCGATTTCTACAGATTGTCAGAATAAAACAAACACTATTTACATTAACGGCAAGAAAAAGATCACCTGCCCCATTTTATGGTATGACGATGATTACTCGCCGACATCATACAACTCGTTTATGAATCCATTCGCCTATTTCTATTTTTCACTGATAACACCCGGCGATTTGGCTTACCTGCAGCTTTACTCAATAAGTCAAACCATACCCAAAAACCGGTATGTAACACCAATATCGAATCCCCGAATCGTTCCTTTTGGTATCGATGGTCCTCATCCCCTTGGATATGTTGATGATGGGCTGGCACTAATGACTGCCAACGGACAACGCGGGACGATATGGGCTGATCCACTATATATCAAGGATTATTCACCGGAAGACTTAATGTATTTGAAACAACTGATTTTCGAAAAGGGGTGGGAACTCGGAATACATTATTCGGAACGTTTGAATACACTGAAATGGGAAGATGCTAAAAAACTAATGGATAGTGAGTATAACTACATAACCACAGTTTTTGGCACAAACCCGAAATCGTGGTGTAGTTTGGGAAATGCCGATAATACCACTCATGCTGACTATGCTTACCTCAATTTAGGGATGGTATGGCGGAATGCAAAAAATGGCGTGGGGATTTTCTCTAATGTCGGCAACCTCATGGATGAAGACTGGGGGTTTTGGGCCAATGCTTCCAAGGCCGGGGCGGTCATCCCGTCTTTCACGCATAGATTAGATACCGATCCAGCGATCATGTTTTCCGTCGGGCCGCGAAATTTGTCAACGTTCATTTATAACTATAAAAACAAAAACATACAAATAGTAGGTTACCGTGAATATTGGGAAAACGTGCAGAATTCATTCCATACTGTAATATCCAATTTTCAGTTGGAAAAAGGAAGCTATCTTAATTTTACGGTTGAAAATATCTCAGGAACATCAAGGTTATTTATCTCCATCCCGTCTATTACAAAAATTTTAGATGCTAAAGGACAGAACATACCATTTGAAAGGGTAGACGGTGGTATAATAACTGAAGTTGCCAAAGGAAGTTATAATTTCACATATTAACTTCCTTATAAGTTATAGCCAGAGTGTGTCTTATCCGGTTCCATATTGTTAACATTGGTGTAAACTGATAGGAAAATGTTGTGAGGTTATGCATAATTACTCCTGATCATGCATACCTGGATGAAGGTCTAGGTAACACAGCAAATCATTTTACCCAAATCCTTTCCCGATCTCATCAAGTACTATTATTGAAGAGTACCTCATCATTTACTTCTCTCAAAGGTTGGCAAAGCCTGAAACACTTTAAACCGGAAATCGTCCATATTTTCCTTCCCTGCACTTTTAGTTCTCTGTTATTGGCTAAAATAATTTCCTGTTACTGCCAAAAAGTTAAGGTTGTGTTTTCCGCTTACCAACCACCGTGGAATACTTTTTTGATCAGTATCCTTAGAAAATTTCTCAAACCTGATGTCGTTTTGATCCAAAGCAGCAATACGGGCAGGATATTTTCCAATTTAGGATTCAAGACCTGTATCTTGCCAAGTGGTGTGAATACTGAAAAGTTCAAGCCTGTTACTCTTGTGAGAAAACGAGAACTCAGAGGAAAATACTCTATCGCAGTGGACAAATATGTTATTATGCATGTCGGGCCCATATTACGGCAGCGTAATATTCAAATATTGGAAAAACTCCAGAGAGACCCGGAAAATCAGGTAGTTATTATCGGAAGTACTGCAATTCATGCCGAAAAAAAGTTGATCCTGGAGTTAGTTAATTGTGGATGTAAGGTCTGGGTTAAATATATGGAAAACCTTGAGGAAATATACCAATTGTCCGATGTGTATGTTTTCCCTACGACAGATCAGTCACATTCAGCAATTGACCAACCGCTATCCGTGATGGAAGCGATGTCATGTAATATTCCGGTAATATCAACTCCATTTGGCGGGCTACCTGATATTTTCAAAGAAGACGGGGGTATTTATTTCTTTACTCTTGATGAAGATTTACTACCCAAAATTAACGCCCTGAAATCGGGAACCAGTAAGATTTACACGAAGGACAAGGCTTGCCACCGGTCTTGGGATAATATCGCCAGGGAACTCGAGGAAATATACCGCACACTGTAAAATATATTGTCTATATTCAAGCATCAGTCACCGGGGTTTTACCCTGGGACTCCTGGCATGAATCGTGAACTAATGTCCTAGATAGGTTGACCGGGTCAGATCTATATCCAGACAGGTTGGAAGTCAGGTACCTGTAGCTGAAACAATTACGATAAAAAAACAAGATGGGGTAAGAGATGGAAAGAGTTGCTGTCACGGGTGGAGCTGGTTTCATTGGTTCGAATCTGGTACAGGCATTATCGAGTCAATATATGGTCACCGCTGTTGACGACCTCTCAACCGGAAAAATAGAAAACCTGGATGGCCTGTTGGACAGCGGGGCAGTGACTTTTGTTCGCGCCAGTATCTTAGACCTGGAAAAATTAACTGAACTTTTCCGGGGTGTTAGTTACATTTTCCATCAAGCCGCCTTACCAAGCGTACCGCGTAGTATCGAGAACCCGATATTAGTCGATGGAATCAATGTACATGGCACATTAAATGTCCTGGAGGCAGCCAGGCGCAATAATGTAAAAAAGGTTATGTTTGCCTCTTCATCATCAGTGTATGGTGACACCCCGGTAATGCCTAAAATCGAAACCATGATTCCAAACCCACTATCTCCTTACGCAGTTACGAAACTGGCTGGAGAATACTATTGCCAGGTATTCAACAGTGTTTATCACTTGCCGACGGTATGCCTGCGGTATTTCAACGTATTCGGGCCAAGACAGAATCCATATTCGCAGTATTCGGCCGTAATACCCAAATTCATCGTCCAGTTGCAGCAAAATAAAGCACCGACGATATATGGAGATGGGAAACAATCACGGGATTTTACATATATTAAAGACGTCATCCTGGCTAATATGCTGGCCGCGCGGTCGGATGCGTCTGGTATCTATAATGTGGGATCAGGGAACAGTACCTCGATAAATGAATTAACCGGCATGATTGCCAGAATACTCGGAAAAAATATCGCCCCCGTATATGAACCGGCACACAGCGGTGACGTTAAAGACAGCCTGGCCAGTATCGAAAAAGCCAGGTCCTTTGGGTACCAGCCTAAATACAGCCTGGAGAAAGGTTTACAGGAAACGATACAGTCACTGAATATCACGCCCCCCAAATAACCGGCAAGGGGGCTTTCACCATATACTATGTTTAATCTGGAGAGACATCCTCTGTAAAGGTTGACCGGAGCAAACAATTATCTTTCTGCCGCTGCCTTTTCTCAAGATAATTTCTATAAATTGACGTACTATTCCCGGATGATATATCTTGCCCATAACTTGTGTTATTATTATGAGAATTGCATTACGTTCGATTATTACTGAATTGGCTATCATATTTTAAAAATGTGACCAACATTGGGGTTAAGGTTAACTAAAGTAAAGTATGTGTAGATTGACATCCCGGTCATCGTTTGATAGTTTATCTACAATTGGGGATACGTATGTACTGGAAAATGAGTTACTATAGTACTATTTCTAGGTAGGAGATTGTCAATTATGAAAAAAATTCTGGCCTTCCTTTTGTCATTCATAGTATTAATGATGACGGCAAGCCCCGCCTATGGTGCTGCTATCCATCAGTCTGACGGAGTGGTCAGTCAGAATCAACCAGCACCGACAGTTCCCTGGTCGATGCACTTCGTCGATACCACTAACGCCCCTGGATGGCGTACGGCTATCGACATCGCTAGTAATGATCAACCTAATATCGCTTATTTCACTTATAGCGGATCTGTAAAATTCGCCAGATGGAATGGGGCCACCTGGGATATCCAGACCGTCGATACTAATTTAGGTGGTCATGATGCTGTCCTCGGTAGTATTGGTACTTTCATGCGGACTTCTCTTAAACTTGATGCCAGTGATCATCCGCATATCAGCTATGCTGACAATAATACCGGCACCCTGAAATATGCTTTCTGGAATGGCAGTGAGTTCATCAAAGAAACGGTAGATAGCAGCACCGGTGTCGGTTGGTATTCATCTCTGGACTTAAACAGCGATGGCGATCCGTGTATCAGCTATTATGATTTTGTCAATGGCGACCTGAAATATGCTGAAAAAACCGGCGGTACCTGGACAACAGCTACAGTAGACACAGATGATGATGTCGGATGGTGGACCTCTCTCGCCATCGGCAGCGATAATACGTCGCATATCAGTTATTATGACAAAACAAATCTCAGACTAATGTATGCCAGCAACAACGGATCAGGTTGGTCGACAACCGACCTGGGTGCTGCCGGTGACAAAGCATCATCGATTGCTGTTGACTATTCGAACCATCCGCATATCGCGTACTACAGCAACAGTAGTTCGCTAAGATATTATAGTTGGACCGGCAGTACGTGGTCATCAGAAGGTGTCCCGGGAGCCACGGTCGATACCGGATGGTGGAATGCCCTGGCTTTTGACAGTGCGGATAATCCTCACATTGCCTGTTTTCAGTTTGGTGACATGGTAACCGAGCCTAAATGGAATTTGATATATGCCGTAAAGACTACCTCCTGGTCCATGGTTACCGTCGATGAGGTGGGAGATGTCGGTTCCAATGTAGCAATCGCCCTGGATTCCCATGGTAGGCCCCATGTTTCCTACCAGGATAATTCTTATATGGGCGTTCCTAATTCCCCTGTGCTGAAATATGCCACTACCGCCTGGCCGGTAGTAACTACTGATGCGGCTACAAATGTTACAACCAACTCGGTTACTCTAAATGGTGATCTGAAATCGTTAGGCGAAGCTCCGGCCACGCTATCATTCGAGTATGGAACCACAACCAGTTATGGGAATACGGTTAGCGGCAACCCTCCGACAAGAGATACTGCCGGAACTTTTTATGCCAATATCAGCAGCGGATTGATATCTGGTACCACATATTATTATCGGGCGGTTGCCGAAAGTACCGGATACCCCAAAACCTACGGTGCCAATGCGGAATTTACTGTGGGTGCTGTAGCGCCTACGGTTGAGACTCTTGCCGTTGATCAGGGCTTAGTAACAAACACCACGGCAGTATTAAAAGGTGACCTTAAAAACTTGGGTACTGCTTTGACGGTAAATGTATCATTTCAATACGGTGAAACTACGGATTATGGAACATCATCAACCGAACTGGCTGTAACTGCTACAGGGGAGTTCAATATTAGTGTCACCGGGTTAACTCCAGGTAAAACTTATCATTACCGGGCATTAGCCAATGGAGGTTCCAGTGGCAACGCCACACCAGGAGCGGATATGACATTCCCAACAAAAACCGCTCCGTCGGTATCGACTCACGATGCTTCAGATATAACAATAAACTCAGCTACATTGAATGGCGAACTTACTTTAATGGGTACTGCCTCTTCAGCTACCTTAACATTTGAGTATGGACTAGACACCAATTACGGAACTTCCGTGGCAGGAAATCCGGCTTCATCATCGTCTCCCACAACTTTCACTGCCGCCATCACCAATTTGACTCCAGGAGTCACCTATCATTACAGAGCTATCGCTAACGGTGGAGCCAGTGGTACCAGTAATGGAGAGGATAAACAATTAACTGCCTTAACACAACCATCGGTAACTACAAATGCAGCAAGCAATATCACTACTAATGCGGTTAGGTTAAATGGTACATTAGGTCGGGTAGGAGATTCGGGTTCGGTAGCCGTTTCCTTCCAATATACAAAGACCTTGCCCTATGAGCCATCTGTTCCATCTGTTGTAGCAACACAATCGCCCATGACAACGGTTGGTGTTTTCTATGCTGATATTTCGGAACTAGATTCAGGCACAGATTATCATTTCCGTGCAGTAGCAAATGGTGGTATAACAGGTACTGTTTATGGAGATGACTTTGTTGTACATACTGGATCGATTAGCCCGTCAGTAACTACGGTTGGTCCAAATACCGTTACCAACAATTCGGCTTTGGTGAGTGGGAATCTGACCAGCCGGGGCACGGCGCAAACTATTTATGTATCTGCAGAATATGGCCCAGATGAACACTATGGATATTCAACCACGCCGCAGCAATTTGACGGAACCGGGGCCTTTAATGTCGAAATTACTGGATTGACTGAAGGAACTAACTATCACTTCCGGGTAAAAGCCGATGGTGAGGTGCATGGAGCAGCTTACGGATCAGATTCGGAATTCACCACCGAAGTTACTCCTACAGTATCAACCGTAACTGCAGATGTTTTAACAAACCAGGCGACCCTTTATGGAAATCTAGGAGATCGTGGTACCGCAACAACCATAAATGTCTCTTTCGAATACCGGTTGAATACTACTCCTCTACCTGATTGGAGTACGTCAACATCTCAAATAATGCCGGGAACCGGAGGATATAGTGCCGTTATTACCGGGCTTATCCCCGGGGCTCCTTATCAATACCGGGCTAAAGCTGACGGCGGACTTTGCGGCATCGGTTACGGCAATGTCTTGACGTTGGTAACCGTAGCCGTACCACCGGCGGTGAGTACCAGTGATAATATCAGCGAATTGACCGGTTACTCGGCTTTGGTCATCGGTAATCTGAATACCAGAGGCACTGCTTCAACCATAAATGTATATTTTGAATACGGACAGTCTACCGGATATGGCAACACCACAACTCCGGTTGCGTTTGACGGCACCGGGGCTTTTACAGCAACAATCACCGGCTTGACCCGAGGCACAGTCTATCATTTCCGGGCCAAAGCGGATGGCGGTTACAGCGGGATAGCTTCCGGCAGTGACCAGACATTTACTACTCTCACGCCTCCCCTGGTCGTGACCTATGACGCCTCGGCGATATCATATACTTCAGCTACCCTGAACGCTAATTTGTCGGATATGGGATTGTCTACTCCGCCGGTCAGTGTTGTTTTTGAATACGGCGCCACTAATGCCTACGGTAGTGTTACCGACTCCGTACTCATGCCAAGCACAGGTCTGGTTAATACCAACATAGGCGGTTTATCTTCCGGTACTCTCTACTATTTCCGTGCCAGGGTAGACGGCGGGGCACAAGGGTTTTATTATGGAGAAGAAAAGACCTTTACCACCGTACAGGTAAGTTCAGGAGGTTGGGGCGGCGGTGGTGGTGGTGTTGGTCCTACCGGGCCGGGAGTTACTTCCTTAAGCCCATATATCAACTATGAAGGCCTGTTCAATCTCCCGGCTATTATCAAGTCCGAAGACAACCTGGTCCAGTTGACTGTGGCTAAAGGGGTACTGGCCCGTACGGCTGAGAATCAAGCGCTAAACCATATTAAGATCTTGCCGGTAGACACCACTCCGAGCGGGCAGAATGATATTGAACTATTGAGTAAGGTCTACGAGATCACCCCCGCCGGGGCTACTTTCACACCTGCGATCTCCATAACACTCTTCTATGATGCAGCCGCCCTCTCCAGTGAGATCGATATTAACAGCCTCGCCATCGGGGTCTACAATGCCACGGAATCCAGATGGCAGTTGCTGGACAGTGTCGTCGACCAGGCAGCACACAGTGTGACCGCCCAGATCGGCCACTTCAGCCAGTATGCCCTGTTCGGCAAGAATCTTCCGCCCCCAACCACTCCGCCTCCCCCGAAACCGGCCGAGTTTTCCGTATCCGGTATCACCGCCAGTCCATCCAGCAGCTTGCCGGGTAAGGACATTAACATCAGTGTTAAGGTATCTAACACCGGCGGAACCCAGGGCTCCTTCGTGGTTATACTAAAAATTAACGGCGTCACGGAGTCCAGTAAGACCGTAGATGTCCCGGCCGGTTCAGAACAGTCGGTTTCTTTTACCGTTAACGAAGATACCCCGGGGAACTACCTTGTCGATATCAACGGGGCAAAAACGTCCTTCCAGATTGAAGCTCCCACCCCGACATCAACCACGCCGGTACCTACCACGACACCGCCAGGCGGAGGCACAAGTGCCTGGTTAATCGTAATTTACGTCGTCGCCGGCCTCATCGTGATCGGTATATTGGCCTACTTTATTATTCGAATTATCAGAAGTAGAAAAAAGATATAAACAGATAAGTAAATCTTGATTAGAAAAAAAGGGAGAGGCAAATACCTCTCCCTTTTTTTATTGCTTAACCGGATCGTTACACCAGTTTTCTCCTTAATACGCGCAAGCACATGATACCGGCGAAAAAGGACAGGGCAATAGCGCTTACGGCACCAAGTAGACCTAGCCTGGGTATCAAAAGAATACTGAGGATAATATCCAGCAAGGCGATCGTTCCCACACTGATATTAGTCAATTTGATACCTTTCAGCCCTTCAGAATTAAATACCGTTGAATAGATGCCATAATACATGATGAGTATTGCCGCGACCGCGAAAACTACCATCAACATCAAATTGATGGGATACTTCTCCCCGTAAAGTTTCAGGATAACGAATTCGAGGATGAAAACCAGGGGCATGCCCAGGAGGAAAAGATAAGGTACCAGCCGGTCCATTTTTTTCAGGATCGATGCTTTATCTTTGTATTTAGAAGCCGCCGGGAAAAAGACTAAATTAAAGGTGATAAAAAGTACTGAGGCCACATTTATCGTGGGGGAATAATAGGCATTATAAATGCCCACGTCAGCGTCCGTCATGTACCGGCCGATTAAAAATTTCCCCATGTTGGTATACAGTGCAGAAGATAAACCGGCGATAAAAGCAAAAAAAGCATACCTGGCCAGTACCGACGCCCATGACCGGTCAAAAACAAAGTGAAAAAACCGCCTGCCCAGTGAAATCATAGCTAATATACCGCATACGCCGAAACCGATCATTTGCGGATAAGCCATCGCACGGAAAGATTTTTCGTTATTGAAGATAAATATCAGGAAACCCCCGAGTAAAATTATCCCTAAAGCTGGTTGGATCAGGGCAAAGACACGCATTTTACCGATACCCCGCTGCGTGCTGGTGGCTACGTTATACAAAACATCCAGTACGGCAGTAGCCAAAGCAAAATAGAACAAGTCTATTGAAATCGCCAGGAGGTTGGAGATTTGGGCTCGAAAAAGGAATAGCACCAGTGTCGTGGCAACGGTATAAATCAGTACCAAAATAAACGTTGTATTGGCAATTTTGATGTGTCGGTCAGGATCGTTTTTTTCACTCAAGTACCGCACCATCGCCGCGCTGAACCCTAGAATCATGGGAATGCGGAATAAGTCTTGAGAAGATTGGATTAAGATAAACTTTCCGTATTGTTCAGGACCCAGGATCCTGCCGCCGAGAATCCCAAAAATAAAGGTCAGTAAAGTCATGATACCGCTGCCCAGGGTTACAAAAGATAAATCTTTGAGGAAAGACCTTGCTTCCAGACTCATCTCTTCTCCAATGATGCGGCGGTATACTATTCCAACAATCCTGTTCACCCAGGCAGTAGGGCGGTTTATTGAATTTTGGTTTTTCAAGCGTTCACCTGCACAAAATAGGTTTAGTACTTTTTAATCTCAATTACGTTATCGCATACTTGCCGGGAATGGTGAAATATTAGGGTTAGAAGCAACGGCAGCTGGTAACGCAACATCAATACTTCTTCACCGACAATATATGTAGCCTTCATAATAGCCTAACGAACTTATCATATCATGGCTCAACACAACAATCGACACTATTACTCACAAAAACATGCCCTGCCCCACTTTAGTAGCCAGGGAAAATACTCCTTGAGCCCACAAGATCGGGGCTGCTAATAAAAGCTTGCGTCTTCTGTTGATAACAGATAGCATTATGATGCTGTAGATTGACTATAATTTTAATAGTACAATTGAAAGAGTTTACCGACTGTTATCCTCGCCATTAAGTGCCCTGGTGTCCCGTTTCTGGCTGAGGTGATATCTTTTCTTGAGGTGACTTGTTGGTATCATTAAGAAAGCACTACGCCAGTGAAAAACAGTCGTTGGACTATTGCCTGCAAACTTACTCTATACATGAACAAAAAGCCCGAGAATGCATCGCCCGGTTCATGAAATTTTCTCGAGTGACGCATAAACCTAAAATCCTGGAAATAGGTGCGGCACAAGGTTCTCTGTTAATTGCACTGACACGGCTTGGGTATGATTGCGAAGGAATTGAACCTGGTGTCGAGGCTCTGCAAATTGCCCAACAAATTAAGGTTGAGCTTGCAACAAATATCAAAATATCAAAAGGATATGCCGAACACCTCGCCTATCATGACAACCAATTCGAGTATGTAATCGCTATCAGCGTTCTGGAACATGTCAACGACCCTCAAGCTGTAATGGCCGAGGTTTTCCGGATCTTAAAACCCGGGGGTATTTTCTATTTTTCTACGACTTCTTGTTTGTGTCCGTGGCAAGGTGAAATAAGGTACTTGCCGTGCTTTAGCTGGTATCCTAACAGGCTAAAACGGTGGATTATGAAATATGCCCAGTCTCATTTACCATCACTAATCGGGTATACAGATACGCCTGCATTGAATTGGTTCACCCCTATGGGCACCGAAAAAATGCTGAAAAGAGCTGGTTTCCAGGAAGTTTACGATACCTGGGATGTCGTCTTATCTCCAGACTCTCCTTACTTAAAAAAGGGGTGGGTAAGATTTGCCCTTCGCCTGATAAAGCTGAATAAACTGACCAGGAGAATAGCAGATATTTTCAGCCCAGCTGGGGTGCAAGCTATCGCCATAAAAAGTGACGACCGTGTTGCTAACCTGTAAATAGTATCTCAGTCACCTTCAGAATACCCCAGTCGGATATAGTCCTGGTCCTCATTCCTTAACGATGTTTGCCAGTTTAAAGAAAATCACATCATTTTTTTAACTCTGTTGCTTAAGACGCCGGTTATAGATAAGTTGGCCCGGCATCTGTAATTAAACATCTCGCCCAAAATGTAACATAAATTTCACCAGGGTTTTATTTTTGACTATTGCGCTTTTTTTAAAAATATATTATCCTGTGCATAAAATAATTGACTGTTATTTAGTATATTTGATACTATCAGGCAACACACAACATATCAGTACTATTTTTTAGTCTAATTGGTATAAATACTAACCCGATACTCGTGGTATTCTGATTCTTTTCTGGGGAGGTTCTTATCGTAATTCCCTGATGCTCGTGCATATTTGTCTTGTAACTATTTTTCATTAGTTGATTGTTAAGTAATGATTGATTGGGGGTGCTTGTGAATCTTAGTTTATTTTTAAGAAAAGTCAAGACGTGTTTGATCGATACTGTTAAGAGTAGTAAAAATGTCGGCATTAAAACGAGGTACCTGGTTTCTATTTTCATCGTCATCAGTTTATTCCTGGGGCTTTTTATCGGCTTTAGCAGGCCGTCTTCTATTTCATGTGCGCTTTTAACATCCCCATCTGGTATCACGGATAGTACCGACAACAAACTGCAAACAGGGGATGAACTCAATCATCTGCCGGCAGCGGCACCAGGTAGTCTTGCCCCTGTTTGTGTTTTTTATTATGGGGGTTACACTTCTACCGCCAGGCAACAACTCCTTAACACCACTCCCAGGTATGTGGTGCTGAATACCCCGGGTGGTTCGTATAAAGGCTTGATCTCATCCCCTACTCCCGCAGAAATCGCTGAACTGAAAGCCGCCGGTATTACCGTGCTTTCATATATTTCACTCGGATGCCTTGTTCATTTTCAGTATGCCTGGGACAGCCCTCCCAATGATCGGGATTTTGTTCTTGGCTGCATCGCAACGGTTGCGGCTGAAGGATGTGACGGGATATACTTCGACGAAGGCGGGGTAGGTTATCGCCCAGCATATGCCGACCGTTATCTTGAAGCTCCTGCTCTTGACTTATATGGAAATCCAAATTCATGGGCTGGCCACACCATTGAAGAAATAGCATCTTATACGCACTCTTTCGGCATGATTGCGGTTTTAGGCACAGACTATTATGAAACGAGATTTCTAAATACAAACATCTTTTCGATATTTGATTATGTCCTGACCGATGAGAATTATTATCCCAGAAGCTCAGGGGAATCTGAAATCGGTTACGAAGCGCAGTGTTGGGTGATTGGCCAGGATGTATATGATGCCGATACCGCCGCCCTCTATACTAACGATGCTCTGGACCGAGGATTTGGCGCAGCTTATCAGTGCTCCAGTCTCCGCACGCTGCCCGGTTGGTATGGAACTTACATCTCACTTCTGACCTCGACCACACCGGCAACAACAACGCCGCCGTCAGCCGGTAACAATCAACTCAACATTATTATCCAGGGGCAAGGTACAACCAGCTATGGCACAGGAACCATTAACATTCCTGATAACCAGCAAGTTAGTATTACTGCGATTCCGGCTTCGGGCTGGGTTTTTCGTTCCTGGAGTTGGCCTGGTAATTCCTCCAGTTATGCCGGATGGACAGAAAACCCGGCATCATGGACCATGACCAATGATATGAATCTTATTGCCATATTCGACCAGGTTAGCGTAGCCAGCCAGGGATCTAATCCAGGCCCTGCCGCAGAGCCAGTAACGCCAAGCGGCCCATCAACTGTTACCGGGAGTGATACTCAAGGGGGAAGTGCCCCTCCCAGCGGAGGAGCTACAATAGCTCTTCCCGTTATCTCGTTCCCCGGGCCAAAAGTGAATGGTGTAGAAGTAACCGCTATTACCGGTTCATCGGCTAATATATCATGGACCACTGACGAATTGACTTTGGGACAGATAGAGTATCTCATAGACGCGCCAACTTTATCATCAACCGAAGATAGTTTGGCTTTAGACCATAACATCACACTTACCGATTTAATACCTAACACTGAATATAGTTTTAAAATAATATCCTGTGATCAAAATCAAAATTCGACTAAATCTGATAGTTTTTCTTTCACTACAACCGGAGCGATGGCAGAATATGCCATCACTGAAGTAAGAACTTTCCCGAGAGTAATCGTCTCTGGCGAAAACACCACTATTATCGTTACTGTAAAAAATAATGGTGAATCAACCGGAACTTGTGTCTTAAGCCCAACCATCCAGGGGCCTGAAAACATTACCGTAAGAACCCGCAGCTTTGAGTTTGAACCTGGCGAAAAAAAGTCAGTTGAATTCCCTGTGACTATCACTCAAACCGGAACTTATATAATATCCGTTGATGATGTCTTCATTACGCAAACAGTAAAAGAAATTTCTGCCAACACCTATGATATTTCAAATTATGATTATGTAAATGAACTTGGTAATAAACTGACTGATTCAGAATCACCTGGATTTGACGCTCGTAATTATTCTCTCTATTTCCAAATACTAACCGCGATTTCAGCTCAAATGTTACCCGGCATGGAGTAATAACAGCATATATCGGATAACTGGATAAAGTAAAAAGGAACTGGTAGCAATTAGGTCTTGAATTTGTTGCTGCCAGTTCTTTTTTGTACCTCATTACTCATCTTTTCGGCCTTGATTTAGCTGTTAACAGTCTATTTTTTCCATTTTCCTGACTTTACCTCGGTGGTATCGTTACGTAATACAGCATCCTTTCATTTCTCGGCTGCTTGCTTCGTTCTCACACTCTAGAATGATAGAGTAATTACTAATTCGCTCTTCTGGCGTTCGCGATTGAGAGCATTAGTATAGTTATGTGTATTTTAGTTATCTTGACTCTACTACTCGTTACTGGTACTTTTTTCTTAGAAGGAGTTGCAACCGTTATTAGTAATTAACCGAACACTATATTATCGTTATGTCAATTTATTATCGTATCACATGATTGTATGAGTCAATAAATGATGTGTCTTGTCTATATTTAAAAAACATTAACATAGCATCCGGATAGTGTTAACAAAGTGTAGTTAATAATTGTATCTTATATCATGACCTTCATTTATGCTGATAACAATTTTACATTGACGTCTAACTGTGCTAAATAATAGTTATCTTGATCCGTTTTTTGTGAAGCATCTTACTGTTATCGGAATAATTAGTGGCACTATATGGAGAACACGATGACATCAAAAATAACTAATATTAAGATTCAAGAAAAATTGTTAAATAAAACCGCTGTAATCGGGGTGGTTGGCCTGGGGTATGTGGGGCTCCCTCTCGCAGTAGCTTTCGGTAAAGCTGGTTTCAAAGTAGTTGGTTTTGATGTTATCCCGGAACAAGTTGAAGCTATCAACCATAGCCAGTCATATATTGCTGATGTGGACAAGATGTCTTTACAGTCATTGGTAACCGGAGGCTATTTAAGGGCTACCCTGGATCAAAAAAATATTTCTGAAATCGACGTCATATGTATATGTGTGCCCACGCCTCTAACCAAGACGAAAGATCCCGACCTTTCCTATGTTATCCGGGAAACTGAGATAATCTCAAATCATCTCCACCGCGGACAATTAGTTGTACTGGAAAGTACAACTTATCCCGGTACTACTCGAGAGGTAGTACTCCCAATACTGGAAAAATCGGGATTGAAAGCAGGAATAGACTTTTATCTGGCTTTTTCGCCCGAACGAATCGATCCGGGAAGCAAGAGATTTACGATAAAAAATACTCCAAAAGTAGTTGGGGGTATTGATTCTAAATCTACTGAATTGACCATGCTTTTATATCAGAATGTCAGTGAAAGGGTGATCCCGGTCTCCAGCCCTGAAGTCGCTGAATTGACCAAGATATTTGAAAATACATTCCGGATTGTCAACATCGCCCTTGTCAATGAACTCACAACACTATGTGAAAAAATGGGCATCAGTGTCTGGGAAGTTATTGATACCGCCTCCACTAAACCATTCGGATATATGCCGTTCTTCCCTGGCCCTGGTACAGGCGGTCACTGTATCCCCCTTGATCCATATTACTTGGCAAATAAAGCCAGGGAATATGATTTTCACACCCGGTTTATTGAACTTGCCGCCGAAGTCAATGAACGTATGCCCAATTATGTAATCACACGTTTAATGGAATCTAGGAATATCAGGGGTGAGAGTCTAAGCGGCGCGAAGGTGATTATCCTTGGGATAACATACAAAAAAGATGTTAAGGATATTAGAGAATCACCAGCGTTAAAGATATTCCATTCTTTGTTACAGAAGGGCGCCAAAGTATCATATAACGATCCGTTTTTCCCAGAGATCCAGATAGGTAACCAGAAGTATAAATCCCAACCGTTAACAGATGATTTATTACAGAGTGTTGATTGTGTGTTGATAACAACCGATCATACGAGTTATGACTACAACTATATTACTTCAAAGGCCAAATTCGTTTTTGATACCAGGGGCGTAACGCGTCATCTGCATATGGACAATGTGATGTTATTGTAGGATCATGACGATCAATGCCGTCTGGCATTCTAATCTGTTAGCGGCGGCCGCACATCATCACCGGCTGATCTTGTCTATTATCCCTTAAATGTAAATTACATATGTTCGATCATGGCATTGGAAATGCGTTTATAAGATTGGCTGGCTGCTTCAAATGTAAAGCGCTGTTCCGCAAATAAACGAGCGGTCTGAGCGATCTTCTCCAGATAGGTACAGTCTAAAGCTCTACAAATGTTCGCCGCAATAGATTCAGGAAAATTGTTTTCCATGATAAAACCTGTTTTATTGTCCTTAATAATATCAGGAATACCGCCAACTGGAGTTGCCAGTACAGGAGTCCCACAAGCCATTGCTTCAATCATTATATTTGGCATTCCTTCAGTATATGACGGTAAGACACATAATTGCAGCTGATTAAGATACGAAGGGACTGTTTCTGGAGATACCCGGGCGACAAGCTTCACATATTGTTCAAGATGTTCATTTACAATGTACTTTTTCACCTTATCATCCAATGGGCCATTACCTACAACAAGAAAACGCGTATCCGGTTGTTTTTGCAGGACCACTGGTATCGCCGATAAATAATTTATTATTCCTTTTTCATTACTCAATCGACCGATATAACCCACTGTCTTCGTTCGTTGTGATAAAGGTTTTTCGATACGGTATATATTAAGATCGAGATAATGGTCGTCAGCTATCAATACTTTCTTTTTGTATCTCTGCATACTCCATTGCTCAATCAAAATTTCTGTAAAAAGTATGATATGTTTGGCAAGGTGTAACACTATCCTCTTTAGTATTAGTTGAGGTTTATTGAGTATATTCTTCTTTAATTCTGTTTCCTTGTCCAGATTACCAGCCAGGGCGATAACGATCTTCGTCCGCAGGATTTTTGCCGTAATTGCCGGAATCAACAGAAAATCACTGCCAAAAAAAATCCAGTAATCTACCTCTCTATTTACAAATGCCAGTCGAAACGCCATGGCCAGTTGTGAAGTGATCTGGTTAATTATCTGGGAGAACGCATTTCTCCCGACTTTATACCGGACTCGATGAAAAAACACATTTCCGGATTCTTTCCAGGCCTTGTCAGGCGCTATAACATGTACGATGCTGGCGATTGATGACTCTACATTAACTAAACGCGCCAAAAAAGTTGCACTGTTTGTACCGTATCCAAAAGTCGACAAAATACCCACTCTCGAATAGGAATTCTTCATTATCAGTATGTCCTTCCCGAGTTATTCATATCGATTCACATAACTTCACTACTTTTTCTAACATCAATTCGAGAGAGAGATGCTGTTGGGCGAAAGATAAAGCCGCCGAGCCCATTTCTCGCGTGGTGTCAGGAGATGCCATTAGACGCCGCAATCCGATTTCAGCTTGTTCTATATTTTCCGCCAGGTATCCAGTTATCCCATCCTTTACGATATCCGGGATACCACCAATCTTTGCGGCGATAACAGGCAAACCTGAAGCCATGGCTTCTTCAATACAATTAGGGAGGCCTTCTGTCTCCGATAATAATAGAAGTACATTCGATGCTGCTAAATAAAGCGGTACTTCCTCACGGGGAACTCGGCCCTTAAAAATGATATTCGTGACATTAAGCGATAGTGCAAGTTCTTCTAGCCTTTTTCTTTCCGGACCGTCTCCAAGCAACAACACGTGAAAGTTAAATTCTTTTTGAAGTTTAGCACTTAATCTGATTATCCAGTCAACCCTTTTCAACTTGAACAAGCTGCCGCTAAATACCCATACAAATCCATCGGGAAGGCCAAGATTCAACCGGAGTTCCTTCTTGTCCATTGGTTTAAAAACTGAGATGTCAACTCCGGTAGGGATAACTTCTATATCCGCCGCATTCCCGCCTAAACCGATTGTTTCTTCCTTCAGGTCTTCGCTTACTGCTAATATTTTATTCGCTCTCTTTACTGCTCGCGAGATAAAAGGTCTCGTAAATGTCGTCTTACCAAACACCTTAAGATCTGATCCCATGATACCGAGTAAGACCGGGGTACTGCCACAAACGAGCGCACATATATAACCGCAAGGGATTGTCCAAAACGGATAAAACAAATCGATCTTGTATCGTCGTTTCACATATTTTAGTTTCTGAGCCAATGCCCATAATAATACCGGTACACCGGGAAATTCCCATGGTTTAACCTGGGCCAACGGATACGACTTAAACGGAGATAGAATCGGATGCCGGATTATTGGGTCTGTATAGATCTGTTTTCTTCTTAAATTGTCCAGATAGATTACATGCACTTCATGTTTTTTCGATAAAGCTAATGCTTGATCATATACAAAGAATCCTCCATAATCTCCGGGAAATCGCGGAAAAGAGGAAGTAACGATACATATTTTCATCTTTTGAAATTTTTGATTGTCATTATCGTGTTACTGGATTAATCAATATTTTTTTATATTCCGGTTGATCGTTTAAACTGGTTATGTCCATTTCCAGGATGGTCAAATTATGAAATATTACCTATCCGGCCACTTTATTCTAATTGTAAGTATTATATATTCCGTGGTATTTTTTTGCCAGACGGCTCCTCCTGGGGCAATAACGGATTAATAAACGTATTGGTGTTTATATACATACTTTACCCACAAGCGCCAGATGTAGGACTTTACTAAAAATACCGACAGGCGAAAAATAAAAGAGGTGTACTTTATTTTTGATTTTTCTCCCCTATACCTGGAAGGCATCGGGACATTCACTAATTTAGCATCAATAACATTCAGCTTAATCATCATATCTGATTCGAAGGCATAACCCTTTTGCACTTTATCCAGGTTTATTCGTGACAGCATATTTTTTGATATCGCTGTATATCCATTCATAGGGTCGTCTACATGCCAATATCCGGAAGCTATTTTGACGAACAAAGTTAATATAGTATTACCTAATAACCGAAACTTCGGCATCCCATTCCTATGTTCTTGGGAAGATAAACGATTACCTTTTGAATAATCTGCTTTATTATCTAAAACAGGTTCAATAATATTATGTAATATTGCCGGATCCATTTGCCCATCACCGGCCATAATCGCTACTATGTCAATGTTTTCCGCCAATGCTTTTTTGTAACCTGTAATCATCGCCGCCCCGGCGCCCATTCTCCTGGGATGGGATATCAACCTCAAGCGCTGACTGTTGATACTGGAAACAATTATTCCGGTACGATCAGTACTGGCATCATTTACCACGAATATTTTGTCGATATATTCTGGAATTGTACGAACAACTTCTTCGATAAATCTTTCTTCATTATATGCCGGAACAACCACACCAAGTGTCAAGTTTCGTAACACTTCTTAATTCCCCTTAATTACACTCAGTATCAGCACACCAATATTTGTAATATAATACTAATTTACTCACTCAACAACTAAACTAACTTACCTTTACCTACCAACTAGATTAAAACTTCATAAATGTTATTGGAAAAGACAGTCATGCCTTATCAAACATCGTCTTATGCAGAAATACCGGGGAAAAAACCACTTGGATTTTGATAAAATTGGCTGGGGCACAAGGATTCGAACCTTGCCATGCAGATCCAGAGTCTGCTGTCCTACCGCTAGACGATGCCCCAATGAAGACTGATTGGTACTCGATATTTATTATTGTACCTTGCTTATGATTCCAGATTCAAGTATCTGTGGTAGTATTTGTTTTTCCCATGATGCTTGGTAAAAAATCGCCGCTGTAGGGAAAAACAGTTGCAGTATCCCACAAAGTAAGGGTTTTTAATGAATTACCGATAGCTGCTGTTAGTGTATACACAACAAAGCGTAACAAGATGAACCATAAGGCTGCAATAATATACGATAACTTGATAATACCGATATCTTCGTTATCTACGGTATTGCTGTGGTTCCAGAGTTTTTTCGAACTCCCTGCTAGAGTATCAGTTTAGCGTTTGGCACCGATTTTTAAGGTAAGGCCAAAGCATATCATTAAAACCAGAATTATCGGTATCACAAACAACAGTACAAAACTAGGCCCTTTACCGGTTGTATTCTCAGTCTGATCTTCGACTAGATTCGATGATTGAATACCATCCCGGTTTTCATTATATGAATTGCCAGTAACGACCAATTCGTTTTGTATTGAGTAGTCTACGTCGCTATTACCAATACCACTATGTACGTTTAGTTCACCAACCTGGTCACCAACTAGTATCCTGTAATCGCCGGCTTCCTGTAAGACCAGGGAAAAATCGATTTCGGCACTTTCATTGGCACTTAAGAAGATTTTTTTCGTTTCCAGGTTTGACGGTGCAGGTCCATTAATCACTGGGCTGATATCAAAACTACCGTCAATATCTCCAATATTTTGCAGCTTAACCCTGAACACTGCCTTTTCACCAGCCGTGATTTGGTTGGATATGACCTCAACTTTAGACACTTCAAGGGTTGCCGGATTACCCGTGGTAACAAACGTATTCTCTTCAGATTCGGTAACATTATTGTCTTTATCATAGGAGATAATTGAGTAAGCATATCTTGTATTCGGCCTGAGATCATTTAACTCAACGATATGTTCACACGATAAAGTCTCATCTTTAGGGGACAGTTTTTCCGGACTGGCATGATACTTAATTTGTCCCCTGGTTTCGACATCTGTCGTCCACTTTATTATGACACTGCTATTTTTAACATCTGTGGCTGATATTTTTGAGATTTTATGTTCTTTGGGAATACTACTGTTTATGTTAACCATAGTACCCACCATAGTACCAGTATCAACTATAGTTGGTATTTGTGGCGCGGCATTCACCGTAATCGTTATGCTTTCCGATACAGTGAATAAGTCATCAGACACGGAAATCACAATATCCGGATACCTACCTGATTGATCAGGGTTCGGGTACCAGGAAAATTGTTGGTTCATTTCATTAAAAGAAGCTCCTGGTGGTAGATTATCGATGTTATACGTTAATAGGTCATCATCAGAATCTCTACCAACTACGGAAAACCTTAACTCCTGGCCAGCATTCACTGTTTTATTACCTATTCTTTCCAGAGTAGGAGGATGGTTGGTTATATCGGTATCATCCGCTGGTTGTTCACCAGACTGGGAAAAAACCGCAATTATCGTTATATTTTCATTCATCGTCCATGATGTTGGATTCTCCGTCCAACCGGCATAATCGGGATTATTCCCGGGCCAACTCCAGGTTCGGAATGTCCAACCGGCAGCTG
>JAEAME010000725.1_pt1 | contig 29742 bp, 29 predicted proteins | sample 8958731 | NCBI WGS metagenome assembly JAEAME01 (sample SAMN16933194, study PRJNA681113) | bioreactor sludge metagenome | isolation source: anerobic bioreactor sludge (Control) | place: India:Bengaluru | collected 2018-10-24
GCAAACGAAGTTTGAAATAGGTTAAAACCCCGACCGTAAGGTCGGGGAAGTTTATCGGCAGGGACAATTTCCGATAACAGGTGCCGTTAACCAGGGGCCCGTTTCGGGAGACTGTCTTATTATTCAGGAAAGGTTATTCCGAACGTAATCTGACCCCAGCCAGCGGAATCTGTTCTTAGACTAGAGAGACGGATCCTTCGGCTCTGCCTCAGGATGACATCAGGCGTAGCCTTGAACTGTCAGGATGACATACTGAGATAATCTCCACAAACTACCCCCGACAAGATCACCGGCTTTTGGGTACGGTACTAAATACCCAAAGTAAAAAGCGGCCGAAGATTCCTTGACAATACCGGCGGTGGTTTGTATATTACAGGGTGTTTTCAGGCTAAGAAAGAACCAGGATAACGAAGGAGGTTTTATCCTATGAGAGCTGCATGTGTAGTAGCGCCGAGGAAGGTCGAAGTCCTCGATGTCCCGATGCCCACGATAAATCAGAATGAAATACTGGTCAAGATCGAGGCTTGTGGTGTTTGCACCAGCGATATGGCCACTTTTCTGGACTCCTTTGCCCCGGAAGTAAAAGCCCGGCGGCCATTTCCCCGGCGAATCGGCCACGAACCGGTCGGAGTAATCGCCGAAGTCGGTAAAAATGTCAGGGGTTATAAAGTTGGGGAACGGATCACCGGCATCTTCGGCGACGGTGCCTTTGCCGAATATGTCTCCTTCGACCCGATCGAACCGCCGCCGGTAGGACGCCCGCCCATGGTAGGCAAGGTACCGGACGGCATCAAGCCGGAACATGCCATCGGCGAACCGATGATGTGCTCGATGAGCCATGCCCGGACGGCAAACCCGGAACTGGGGGATTTTGTCTTCCAGGCGGGCTGCGGGTTCATGGGATTAGGAGTCATCGCCGGCATCGCCAGCCCGAAGATCCGTGAATATATCGTGGCCGATCTGGAAGATTGGCGGCTGGATATCGCCAAGAAACTGGGGGCGACGATAACCTTAAATCCGACGAAAGTCGACGTGATCGCTGAAGTGATGAAGATCACCGGCGGCAAGGGCGTCGATGTGGCTATCGAATGCGTAGGGCATCCGCCGGGGATGAAACTGGTGAACGGGGCGATCAAGAATAACCGCGGCAAGATCGTGGTGGTCGGCTGGCATCAAGCCCCGGATACCTATGAGTTGATGGACTGGATCAAATCACCCATCATCTACAGCCCGCAGGGGATCGGTATTTCCACCGACCCGCCCAGTGAACTGCCGAGAGCGCTTTGGGCCATTCAGAAAGGCATTTATCCCATGGACATGTTGATCACGCACAAATATAAGCTGGAAGAAACGGAAAAAGCCTTCAATGACAACCTGGGGCGGACCCCGGGATATCTGAAAGGCGTGGTGATGCCGTAAGGCTAACAGCAGCAGGAATCAAAGGGGGGCATAGTACCACACCATGCCCCCCTTTTCTTTTTTATCCTTGCCAGCAGATGACAAAAGTCCCGTCTTCACGGAAACATATTTGAGCTATAATAGAGATTAACATTTGACTAATACTTCATAAAGGGAATTAGAGATGAGTTATGTATATCTGTTCAGCGGTGATTGTGAAGATAAGGACCAACTGGGGAATAAAGGAGCCAATCTAGTTACCATGACCAGGCTGGGGCTAGCGGTACCGCCCGGATTTGTGGTCACGATCGAAGGATATAAAACATGGCATGCGACCGGGACGCTGCCGGATGAAGATATCGATGAAGCACTTTCAGTAATCGAGAAGAATACAGGGAAAAAACTGGGTAAAGGACTGGAAGTGTCAGTAAGGTCTTCAGCGCCGGTATCGATGCCGGGGATGATGGACACGATATTAAACATCGGCAACATCACGAAAGTTAAAAAAGCCATTAAAAAGATATTTGAGTCCTGGGACAACAACCGCGCGGTAGAATACCGGAGATTGAATAACATCTCACCAACGCTGGGGACAGCCGCGGTGGTACAGATGATGGTCTACGGTAATAAAGATAAAAAATCGGGAACGGGGGTGGTGTTCAGCCGCAACCCAAGTACAGGGGAAAAAGGACTGTTCGGAGAATACCTGGAATCAGCACAAGGTGAAGCCGTGGTCTCGGGCACACGTACCCCGCAACCCGTGGCAAGCCTGAAAGCGGCGATGCCGAAGATGTACCGGGAACTGGAAACAGTGGCAGAAAAACTGGAACACTATTTCGGCGATATGCAGGATATCGAGTACACTATCGAATCAGAGAAACTATTCATATTACAGACCCGCAGCGGGAAACGCAGCGGACAGGCGGCAGTGAAGATCGCCGTAGATATGGTCGCCGAAAACATTTTGACCCGTGAAGAAGTGATTAACCGGGTAAGTATACATGACATCCAGGTGCTGCTGCATAAACAACTGAAGGCGGACCTGGAGGTAAAACCAATCGTCAAAGGCCTGAATGCAGCCCCGGGGGCAGCTTCAGGCCCGGTATGTTTCGACTCGATCGAAGCCGCGGCACGGGCCAAGAAAGGCCTGGGAGTGATCCTGGTAAGGCCGGAAACCGACCCGGATGATATTCAAGGTATTGCCGCGGCCCAGGGGGTGCTGACGCAAAAAGGTGGACTGACGTCACATGCGGCCATCGTGACCAGAGCGATGGGGAAGCCTTGCATCTCGGGGGCAGAAGAAATAGAAATCGATTTACGGCGCAAGCAGTTCACCGTGAACAACCAGGTCATTAAAGAAGGTGATGAAATCACCATCGATGGTTCTACCGGATATGTCTATAAAGGAGCGCTGCCACTGGAAGAGGCCAGCATCAACCGGGAATTAAAGGAACTGCTGAGCTGGGCAGATGGGTTTAAACGCTTGGGGGTACGGGCGAATGCAGATACTCCGGACGCGATCACCCAGGCGATCACATTTGGGGCGGAAGGTATTGGGCTGTGCCGGACGGAACGCATGTTTAATGCCCCGGAAAGGCTGGCAGTGATCAGGGAATTTATCCTGGCCGAGGATGAACAACAACAGGCACAAGCGATCAATAAACTACGTAAATTACAGACCAAAGATTTTATAGCTTTATTTAAAACTCTTAAGGGATCGCCCATAATCGTGAGATTGCTGGACTTGCCGCTGCATGAATTTTTACCCGACGAAACGGAAGTTAAAGAGGCCCGGATCAGGCAGCGGATAGCTGAATTGAAGGAAACCAATCCGATGTTGGGGCATCGGGGAGTAAGATTAGCCGTGACGAATCCGGAAATCTATAAAATGCAGATCGAGGCGATCGAGAAGGCCAGGACAGAAACCGATGCCGATGTATCGATCATGATACCCCAGGTGATAACCGACCAGGAAGCGATCAAAATAAAAGAACTCCTGCAAGGAACCAAGATTAAGATCGGGGTGATGATGGAAACGGTACGGGCATGCATGCGGGCCGGGAAACTGGCGGCGGACGTGGATTTCTTTTCCTTCGGCACGAATGACCTGACACAGGCCGTCTTTTCGTTCAGCCGGGAGGACGCGGAGAAAAAATTCCTGTCCCGCTATCTGCAATTAGGTATCCTAAAAGATAACCCGTTTGAGATCCTTGATGTCAAAGGGGTGGGGCAGTTGATGGAAACGGCAATATTCTGGGCACGGCGGGTGAAGAGGCACCTGGAAATCGGGGTATGCGGCGAACAAGCTGGAGAACCGAGATCGATCCGCTTCCTGCATGAGACGGGAGTAGATTATGTCAGCTGCAGTCCGTTCAGGATCCCGGTAGCGAAACTGGCAGCGGCCCAGGCGGCGCTGGCGGCGCGAGTAGGTACGGCGCCATCTCATATCCGGGCCAGTTAAGACAAGCTAGACATCCAGGACGACATGAGCTTGCCATCCGGCAGCGGTGGGTTCGACATAAAGGTTGTGCATGGTGACCGCTTTCACATCCACGATAGTATGGTGGCGGGTAATGTCCAAATACTCTCCGGAAGCCTTCGCAAAAAGGTGCCACCCGGTCCCGGTTTGCATGATCTGGACATCAACCAAACGTAAAAGCAAGGGCCCGTTATCCTTAAAAAAGACAAGCCGGTCAAGCAAGTTGTAGAGCAGCAGGTCAAGCTGTTGATGCGATAATTCGATGTTCCGGGTTTCGGTTGACGAAATGGCGTCCGGGTTTTCAATCATGGTATTGATCAAGGCATCGCCAGCAGACTGGAAAAGAGCCGGCAATACGTCTCCCCAGGCGAGGAAAGCAACATCAGCCGAAACTTCATCGTCCAGGAATTGATAGGGCATACTAAAAACCCCGGTAAATCATTATCCTTTTACATTTCCCAGGGGAATAAAACGGGCAACTTTACGGCTCAGGCCAGCCAGTTCAGCGGCCCGGACGACGGCGTCGATATCTTTATAGGCCTCTCCGGCTTCTTCAGCCAAACCCGGCCAGGAAGCGGTCCTGATATAAATGCCGCGCTGCGCTAGTTTCTCCTGCAGATTACGGCCCTGCCAGATTTTCCGGGCTTTACTGCGGCTCATGGTGCGCCCGCTGCCGTGGGTGGTACTGCAAAAGCTGTGGGTGTTATCACTTACGCCCGCCAGCAAGTAAGAACCGGTTTCCATACTGCCGCCGATAATGACCGGTTGGCCGGTGGTGCGGAACCGTCCGGGTAATTCATGACGCCCCGGCCCGAAAGCCCGCGTCGAGCCTTTCCGGTGAACCAGGAGTTCTTGTTCCACGTTATTGACGATATGTTTTTCAACCTGAGCGGTATTATGAGCCACATCATAGACCATGTGCATATCTTTCTCAGTAACAGCCCCGAATATTTCAGCGAAAACTTCGCGGACACGGTGCAAAATGACCTGGCGGTTGGCAAAAGACATATTAACGGCACATTTCATAGCGGAAAAATAAGCCTGGCCTTCAGCCGACTTAAAAGGGGCACAAGCCAGTTCACGGTCCGGTACCTGGATATGGAACCGGCGGTTCATAACCTGCAAAAATTCCTGTAAATAGTCGGAAGCAACCTGATGGCCGAAACCGCGGCTGCCGCAATGGAACATGACAGTTACCTGTTGATCCCCGGACAAACCGAAGGCTTGAGCGGTTTTTCGGTCGTAGATATCTTCCGGTTGGACGACTTGAATTTCCAGGAAATGGTTGCCGGAACCCAATGTACCCACCTGTTCCATACCCCGTTCAACGGCACGCGCACTAACCGACTTAAAATCGGCACCTTCGATACAGCCGCCAAGTTCCGTGAGTTCGAGGTCTTCCGGACGGCCATAACCATGTTTGAGACACCAGCGGGCGCCTTCTTCGACCACCCCACGAAAATCGTTCCGGGTTAACTTAATAAAACCCCTGGCTCCAACCCCGGCCGGGACTCTTTGATACAACCGGTCAACCAACTGCTTAAGGCGAGGTTTGATCTCGTCAAAGGTCAAGCCGGTTACCAGAAGGCGGATGCCGCAGTTGATGTCAAAGCCGATACCACCCGGGGAGATCACACCCCGGCCGGTATCCATGGCAGCGACGCCGCCAATGGGAAAACCGTACCCTGAATGGCCATCAGGCATACACATAGCATACTGAACGATACCCGGTAACGCAGCCACATTGGCCACCTGGTCAAATACGGCTTCGTCCATGTTATTGATCAACCCTGCGGAAGCATAGATGCGGGCGGGCACAATCATGCCGGGCTTGAAACTGGCCGGCAATTGCCAAACTACGTCTGATATCTTTTCCAGGTGACTAATATCCGGCATCAGGCGATATCCTAAAACCTATTACCTTATCAATTTCATTATATACACGGTAAGCCGTATTGAGAAAAAAAGTGCTGGACCAATAATGAATCCAGCACTTACAGGGTGAATACCGGTCTTATTTATTTTAGAGTTTTAGATCCCGAAGGGTTAAGTGCTTCTGCAAGGCCAAGGACATTTACCAATTTAGATTGGTCGGAAACAATGATCTTGGTATTGTTTTGCAGAGAAGCCTGGGTTACCTCCAACTGTTTGAGCAACTGGGCATTACCAACAAAATAAGTATTGGCGGCCGTGGAGACAGTTTCGATGGCTTTGGCTTCACCTTCGGCACGTAAGATAGCGGCCTGGCGGTCGCCTTCGGCAAGAAGGATTTCATGCTGCCGGTTACCTTCGGCTTCCAGGATCTGTTTCTGACGAAAGGCTTCCGCATCAAGAATAGTAGCCCTCTTTTCCCGCTCTGCTTTCATCTGTTTACTCATAGCATCGGTGATATCTTTAGGGGGTTGAATTTCTTTCACTTCAACCCGGGTTACTTTAACGCCCCATTTATCGGTAGCTTCATCGAGAGTCTCGCGCAGCGATGCATTTATGCGCTGGCGGGCAGTGAGGGTTTCATCAAGGCTCATATCGCCGATGAGGTTTCTCAGGTTAGTTTGCGCAAGCTTGGTAACGGCAAGGAAGAAATTTGCGACTTCATAGGTAATAGCCTTGGCATCGGTGGCGTAGTAGTAGACAACGGCATCGACGCTAACCGTCACATTATCTTTGGTAATAACGGACTGAGGTTCGATATCGATAACCGTTTCCCGCATATCCACCCGGGAACGGATCGTATCGATAAACGGCAATAAAAAACGTAATCCCGGATCCAGTGTTTCTTTATATCTGCCAAATCTTTCGACGATACCTTTTTGTGCTTGCCGGATCACGATAATAGAGCGGGCAAGCATAATGATAGCGAGAATAACAATGACAATAAGGAGAACGATAATGCCAACATTCATGTTGATTACCTCCTTTTTTTAGAAACAGACAGGGTGACACCAGAGATAGACCGGACCACAATTTCCTCACCGGTTTCGATATTTTCATCGGACCGGGCGCGCCATTCTTCTTTACCTACTTTTACTAAACCCTCAGCATTATTAGTAATCGTGTTTATGACGATGCCGGAAGACCCGATGATGGTATCGATATTTGTTTTTTCTTTAGGGATAGCGGTCCAACGGTGAATATACCGGCGGCCTAAAGCGAGATAAGCGATACAAATAATCCCGGTAACGACTAGGACCACAACCCAGGAAGCGAAAAGCCAGCCAACGAAACCACCTATGATGAAAGTAGAACCAATAATAACCAAATCGAGCCCGGTATCAATACCGACGATCAGTTCAAGAACAGCCATGACGACACCGGCAATGATGAAAATCAACCAAAGCCAAGACGCTAAAAATTCCATGCATCACCTCACGTCTTATGGTTATTGGTAAATAGAGCCAAGAATACCATGGAACATCAGCCGGGGTTTAAAACTATTAAACATATTTTACTCAACCCGGTCAATTGCAGGGACAAGAATAAAGCGCGATGTTTACTAGAATCAGTTTACGCATATTTGCCAGTATTGTCAATTATGAAGCAAAAAACCAATACCGGCGGCGACGAGTTTCACAAAGAGAAAGTAGGATAACGATATAGTTAAAAGAGTAAAGAAATAGATATAGAAACAAAATGTACCGTCCATGATTTGCCTGATATAATTATGGCGATTACCGATACTTTACGCTTGAAGGAGTGCTTGATGGATAGAAAAGGAGATATTAATCTCGATGATATCCAGGTTTACAAGAGGCTGGATGCAGGAAATATGCTTCAACACCTTCATGAATTTCCATTATTATGCAAGGAAGCTTATGAGCAAGCACGAGATTTTAAATTACCAAAAGCGATAATGAATTTCGACAAAATAGTGATCCTGGGAATGGGCGGGTCGGCCATCGGAGGCGACCTGTTACATTCACTGGCAATAGATCAAGCAACCGTACCGATATCGATATATCGAGGATACAAATTACCAAGATATGTTGATAAAGGGACATTGGTTATTGCCTCAAGTTACTCAGGGAATACAGAAGAAACTCTAAGTTGTTTTAATCAGAGCGTTGCCCTTGGGGCAAAAAATCTGGTGATTACAACAGGAGGAAAAATAAAAAGCCTGGCTGAAAAAAGTAATATCCCGGTTTTTTCGTACAGCTATCAGTCACCACCCAGGGCAGCATTACCATACAGCCTGATGCCACTACTAGTATTCATGCAACGACTGAAAGTATTGGGTGACATGCAAACTGATATCGAGGAAACATTTAGAATGCTGCAAAATCAGGCAATCTTTCTCAATGAAGATGTGGATGAGCAGAAAAATAAAGCAAAGAAATATGCCAGAATGATGTACAACCGTATCCCGGTAGTTTATGGAGTAGAGACTGTTGGTGAAGTAGCGCACCGCTGGAAAACACAGATAAATGAAAACAGTAAAAGCTGGGCATTTCATGAAATATTCCCGGAACTGAACCATAATGCAGTAGTAGGATATGAATTCCCCACAGACCTAAAAGACCAGATAATCGTGGTGGTCTTAAATTCTGCCTTCATCTCTCCGAGACTAAAGTTACGCTTAAAAGCTACCGAGAATATCCTACGTGAAGCGAACATCAAATATGAGGACATCGATGGGCCGGTTGACAACAGGATCGCAGAGATGATGGGTTTAGTCTTACTCGGTGATTATATCAGCTATTATCTGGCAATTCTAAACCAAACAGCACCAGGTCCGGCAAAAGCGATCGATTATCTGAAATCAGAACTCAGTAAGTATACTGAAGAAGAAAACGTAGGAGCCCTAGATAATGGCGGCAATCCGAGGGATTAACGACCCCGTACGGAAGCAGATGGTAAATTTACTGTCCCAACAGGGGTGCGCAATAACTCGGTAAGCCTTCGGGGATTACTACTTTTGACTAGAGCGTCTTCTTCGGTTATTTGAGAAGAACGGACTAAATCAACCAATGCCTGGTCAAGTGTTTGCATCCCTTCAAGTTTTCCCATTTCAATTGTGGAAGTAATCTCATACACTTTTTCATCTCGAATAAGGCGGCGGATAACACTGGTACCCAACATAACTTCTACCGCGGCGATCCTACCGCCACCGATCTTAGGAACCAAGGTTTGGGCCAGTACTCCTTCAACAACCTGAGAGAGCTGCAACCTGATCTGTCTTTGCTGTCCGAAAGGGAACATATCGACAAACCGGTCGATCGATTGGGCGGCATCGATGGTGTGTAAAGTCCCGAGCACCAGGTGTCCGGTTTCCGCAGCGGTCATGGCGGTGGCAATGGTATCCAAATCCCGCATTTCGCCGATCACAATAACATCAGGATCATGCCTTAAGGCATCAACCAGTCCCTGGGCAAAAGAGTGACAGTCATCGCCCAGGTCTCTCTGATGAATGAGACATTTATTGTCTTTAAATAAAAACTCAATCGGGTCCTCGACGGTAATGATATTTTTAGGTTCATTTTGATTCAAATATTCGATCATGGCGGCCAGGGTAGTAGATTTACCGCTTCCGGCGGTTCCGGTAATTAATATCAAGCCACGCGGTTTGAGAATTAGTTCCTTACAGGCTCTGGGTAAACCGAGATCTTCGATAGAGGGGATATCATATGGGACAACGCGAAAAGCCATACTAAGCGACCCACGCTGCCGGATAGCACTAACACGGAACCTGGCGACGCCAGAAATGCTGTAGGCAAAATCCAAAGATAAATCTTTGAAGAAAGCCAAGCGCTGGGATTCAGTAGTAACGTCATAGAAAACCGCTTCAAGATCACCGGGAGTCAACGGTGGGGTTGTGTTTTGAGGTAATAAATTCCCGAAGATCCTGAAGACAGGGGGACTACCGGTCTTTAAATGTAAGTCCGAAGCAGCAAATTCAACTAATTGTTTGAGTAAACCCCGGATATCTATCTTGGTATCCCTGTCAGTTGGAGTAACAGATGACAAGAGACACCTCCTATCAATATTGACAACGAATAAGAAATAACTGCAACGATATATTTAATCTCGCGTCATTATTAAGTTTATTCAGGCAGAATAATTCCCTAATCACTAACCGACCCAACGGTCAGTATCCTGGAGCACAACCTCAATTTGCCCATTTTCGCCAGTAGCACTTTTAACCAACGACATCTGTTGTAAAATATTCAGCAACGGTAATGGTTTACTTATAAAAGCGACTATTTTCAACTTATCTTTGGCTGCTTCATCAGTCATTGATATTTCCAATCCGGGTACTTTAGAAAAGGCCTCTTTAAATCTCCGTGACAAGGCTAACGAGCCTCGATGGACCTCAATGTTAATGGTACCAACGAATGTTTTATCGGAACTTCGATTGCTACTACTACGTTCCTCTTTTCGAGGTACTTTGACGGCTTTTTCTTCACGGGTGGGCTGTAATAGCGTGGATTCCTCGATATCATCACCGGTGTCTTTCCCTTCATAAGGGCTGTCAGAAACGTTGATACCATTTTTAAGGGCATCGATCAAATCGATAGATTCAGCGAAATCCTGCTCTAATTTCTTTTTCAGATCAGATACCGACTTCTCAGTATTTTTTAAGAATTCAGCCATTTCTTCAGACTGCTGCTGCAATTGAGAGCTGAATTCCGAAATCTGTTTATCCGTTTTGTCTTTTAGGATATGTACTATTCTTGATAATTGTTCTGCCTCGTCCGACAACTTAATAGAAATCGTATTGCAGTTAGCGATGATAATTGAAGCTTCAGCCTCAGCATTCTTGATAGTCTTTTCATAAGCCAATTTAGCTTTTCGTTCTGCTTCAGCCGTAATCTTGTCAGATTCGACAGCGGCCTGTCTTCTGATTTTTTCTTTTTCCTGTTGTATTAGACTTAACAGTTTTTGAGAGTAATCATTCAATACATCTTGAGTTGTTTGGTCGAGTGAACGATTAGCAGTGGTGTCAACCTCATTTAACTCAGGGATATTACTCATTTCCTTCATTTCACCGTTCCTTGAACGATTAATCTACAACATAGGAACATGTTGAGTTCACACGAACTAACCCTACATGCCTAATCTTTATGTTAATTTACGAGCTACAGCATAGCTATAGTGAATTCGTACCAAAAAGTACTTTTTATACAGTATTTAGTATTAGGAATGCCTTCAGATCGAGTGAAAAAGAGGGTATGATAAATATCGAAGGACATGGTGAAGAATAGTAAACATAACGGATTTTGCGGTGGTGAATCAGTCAAACCTGGTTAGAAGTTGGTTGAGGTAAATAATCTGATGGCCACAATGATGAGGGCAATGGCGAGAATACGTACAATCACGACAGCGGGAATCTTACGTGATAAACGAGCGCCAATCTGAGCCCCGACAACAGCCCCTAAAGCTACTACCAGAGTTTCCCCGGCAATACCAGAAAATGAATCTGTAAAAAGATGGGTAATACTGGCTGAAAGGGTGCTGGTACCAACCACAAATTGAGAGGTAGCAGTAGCGATATAAACCGGAAAGCCTAAAATCTGGGTAAGTACAGGAACATGTATTATGCCGCCGCCAATACCCAGCAACCCGGAAACAATACCGATGAAAAAGGCAAAAGAAAAGCCTAGAATTCGATTATACGAATAATCATAGCGGTTGCCATAGCGATCAACAAGATGCCTCTCAAAATTCCTAGTTTTGTTTTTGGTTTTTGCGGCACGAAGCGGCCTGATAAGCAAATAAATAGCCACGAAAAATAATATAATGGCAAAGATCATTTGAAAAATGTTCCTGTCCAGATGAGTGTTCAGGACGGCTCCGACAATGGCGCCAGGGATGGCTGATACTGAAAAGAGAAGACCTGAATAGAAATCGATCCGCTGAAGCCGGACATAGGCGATGGAACCGGAGAGAGCATTAAAGAATGATACGGTGAGTGACATAGCCGTGATCACTGCGGGAGTCCTCTCAGGGAAAATAAAGAGCAAGATAGGGACCAAGAGGAATCCCCCGGCGACGCCTAATATTGTACCTAATGTACCAATGAATAGACCGATGACGATAAGAAGTAAATAGATCAAGACGTAATTAACCCCGGTATTCTTGAATTTGATATAACAACGAATGATACCATTAACACATGGCAAAATAACAGGAGAATAAATACAATCAGACTGTATTTGTTTAAGACGCAGCCGAAATAATTTAAAGGACAAACATGAAAAAGATGCCTGATATAGTAAATGCAAGTCAAGCAGTTCAAGCTATCAAGTCCGGGGATGATATTGTTCTGGCAAATTTTTGCAGTGAACCAAGACATTTACCGATGGCGTTAATGGAGCGGGCGTCGGAATTAAGCAAAGTGCGTATATTTCACATGGCGGTGCAAGGGCCATTTGTAAAAAAATACCTGGAACCCAATATGGAAAACCATATCAGATGTGTCACGCCTTTTTGCGGGCGAAACAAGTTAATCCGCCAACTAGTCAGGGACGGTAAAGCAGACTATTACCCATTACCATTTTCAAAGATCCCGAATTTGTTAAGAAAGGGAGACTTCAAGTCCGACGTACTAATGGTTACGGTTTCTCCTCCGGATGAAAAGGGATACTGCAGTTTAGGGATTTCAGTGGATTATGCCTGGGGAGCGATTGAACGCCCGGCGAGGACAATTATAGCGGAAATAAACCCTAATATGCCACGGACAGCAGGGCGAACATCATTACACATGTCAAAAATCAATTATTTAATTGAGGTTAAGGAACCATTGTTTGAGCTGCCTCAAGTGCCGATTACAGATGTCGAAAGAAAAATCGGAGGATACGTATCTGAACTAGTAAATGACGGGACGACGCTACAAATCGGCTATGGAGGGATGAGTGAATCCGTTATATATTTCCTGAAAGAGAAGAAAAATCTGGGAGTGCACACCGAAATGGTTCCCGAAGGTTTACGGGAATTAATAGAATCCGGAAACATCGACAACAGCCAAAAAAGTATCCACAAAGGGAAAACGGTATGTACTTTCAGTGCCGGGACGAAAAAACTCTACCAGTGGCTCGATAGAAATCCTCTGGTAGAGATACATCCAGTTGATTATACCAACGATCCGACGATTATAGCGTCAAACCGCAAACTAACGGCGATCAATACCGCTTTACAGGTAGACCTATATGGAAACATTTATGCAGATATGTTAGGACTGGAAGATCAATATTCGGGTGTAGGCGGGCAACTGGATTTTGCGATAGGCTGTGCCCTGACCGACGATGCCAAATTTGTTACCGTACTGTCTTCCACAAGCAATAATGACACAGTATCCCGCATCGTGATACATCCCAGCATGGAATCAAACAATCCTTTAGCATCCCAGATCCCGACAGTCCCCCGTTACTATGCCGACCATGTCGTCACCGAATACGGAATCGCCCGGCTGAAAGGAAAAACGAACCGGGAACGAGCACAAAGCCTGATTAATATAGCTCATCCATATTACCGTTCCTTATTAACAAAGCAAGCCAGGGATCTAGGATTGATTTGAACGTTTTCGATGGTGATTTCAATTGACACCAAGATATACATTAAAGTAAGATTTCAGCATATTAGAGTAAAGTAGCCCAGATATTAGTACTGTCAACATAATGGAAACCCCGCAAGCCAGGCATATAAAAAACCTTTAGGGAAGTATGCTTGATAACTATTTATACTCACGGGACAAAAGCTACCAATTCCTTGTTTTCTGGAGGAACCAGTGATGTTCGTGGTCACGTGTATAAAACAAGTCCCCGATACTACGCAAGTTAAAACAGACCCAAAAACCGGTACCCTCATCCGAGAAGGAGTACCGAACATAATGAACCCTTTTGACACCAATGCGTTAGAAGAGAGTTTACGACTAAAAGATAGATTTGGCTTTAAAATCGCGGTAATTTCGATGGGGCCATCAAATGCCGCGGTGACTTTAAGAAAAGCACTGGCATTAGGAGCAGATAAAGCGGTACTGCTGTCCGATAGAGCTTTTGGCGGAGCAGATACCCTGGCGACGAGTGTAGTTCTAGCGGAGACAATCAAGATATTAGCCCGGGAAAATGAGATAGGAATAGTGATGTGCGGACGACAAACGATTGACGGTGATACGGCTCAAGTCGGCCCGGGCATAGCAACACGTCTGGGATACGTACAATTAACGCTGGTAGACCAAATCCAGAATGTGGATATAAAACAAAAAAAGATTAAAGTACGAAGGAAACTTGAAGGAAGGCATGAAATCGTCGAAGCTCCATTACCCGTGTTAATAACCGTGGTAAGAGAAATAAACAGGCCAAGATACCCCACGGTACCAATGCGGTTGGCTTCGGAATCCGCGGAAGTATTAACCTGGGACAACAAGGTACTGAAGTTGGACGAGCAGACCATAGGATTAAAAGGATCTGCGACACAAGTACGTAAAATATTTTCTCCGGAAAGAGAAAAAGGAGAAATCCTTGGTGATGGTATCAATCAACCAGCGGAGTCAGCACGCCAGTTAATCGATACTTTACTAAAGAAAGATATCCTGTCTTTAAGCCGGTAAATCAACGCCGAGATGGAGAACATATGGTGGAAGAACCAAAGAAACAAAAACGGCCATTAGGGGCAGCTCGATTATTAGGTAAGTGCATTGCCTGCGGGGCGAGATGCCAGAGCGAATGCCGGTTTCAAGCTATCGACATGAATGATAAGGGAGAACCGGTCATTAACCTTGCTAAATGTACAGGCTGCCGCCGTTGTGTAAAAATATGCCCGGCCCAGGCAATAGAGATATTTTATACACCGGAACAATTGGCAATAATCAGGGACTTGGACAAACAAAAAGAGGTACCGGAAGTTCCCGTAGAACAAGAACAAATAGATCCGAAATTAAGAGAATATCAAGACGTATGGGTCTATGTAGAACATAATCAAGGACAGCCGGCGCATGTAGCCTGGGAATTAATGGGAGTAGGGGCACAACTGGCAAAAGCAAGAAAAGCCAAGGTGTGTGCCATCATCCTCGGAGATCAAGTATTTCAATTATGCCATGAAGCTATTGCCTATGGAGCCGACATTTGTTATCTGATAGATGCCCAGATCTTCAAGTACTATCGAACGGAATCATACTATAAAGCAATATGTTATTTAGTAAAAAAGTACAAACCTGAAATCATGTTAATCGGCGCCACTGGAGAAGGAAGGGATCTGGGAGGCGCAATAGCGACCGATCTGGGTACCGGTTTAACCGCAGACTGCACCGGACTGGCAATCGACGAGAAAGGGTTTTTATTACAAACACGGCCAGCTTTCGGCGGGAATATCATGGCCACTATCCTGACCGAAAGAACACGGCCACAAATGTCGACAGTAAGACCGCATGTAATGCCGATCCCAGCAAAAGACATCAACAGACAAGGCGAAATAATTAAAGAATTATTTGACATAAAAGAAGAAGCGATATTTGCGAAAGTACTGGAAATCATCGACGACCGCCAACCAGGCGCTGAAACGATCGATATTGCAGCTGCTGATATCATTGTCAGCGGGGGACGCGGTTTGCAGGGCCCGGAAAACTTTAAAATCCTCCAGGAGTTAGCTGACGAACTTGGGGGTGTTGTAGGTAGTTCAAGGGCAGCAGTTGATGCCGGATGGATGCCGCCGGAAAGACAGGTAGGACAAACAGGGAAAACGGTACGCCCGAAAATTTATATAGCATGCGGCATCAGCGGGGCGATACAACACCTGGTGGGGATGCAAGAATCAAACGTAATTATAGCAATAAACCGGGATAAACAAGCTCCTATTTTTGAAGTGGCGACTTACGGCATAGTCGGCGACCTATTTCAGATAGTACCCGCAATGACCAATTATGTAAAAAGCATGCGGAATAACACACAAATAAAGATCAAAAATTGATATCAGAAGAAACACATCCAGTTCTTTGGCAAAGATGGCCAGCAGAGGAGGTACTCTAGAGTGAATCCGGTAAGTGAAATGGGGGCATGGGGCTATGTCCTATTCTGGGGTCTGACTGCGCTGGCAGTCGGTATATTTTTTTTTAGAGTAATACAACTATGGCGATACCTGAAATTGGGGCGAAAGGACCAGACTTTTACCCATATAGTTGCCCGGTTATTTCGTGCGGTAGTGGATGTTATCGCACAACGATGCCAATGGACTAATTTATATAAGAAGAACCGGGCGGGTATCGGACATGCATTCATGGCCTGGGGATTTCTACTTTTTGTAGTTTATTATGTTATGTTCATAATTATCGCCTCCGGGTTCGGGATATCCGATAAGATGGAACCTAGTAAGTTTTATGGGATCTATTGCTGGGTAATGGATATCGCGGCGCCGTTTATCATGTTGGGGGCGTTATGGGCAATCGTCAGGCGCTATATCATCCGCCCTTCAAGAATCAGAGAACAACAAACCTTCGAGGCAGGGTTCATATTGTTTACCGTACTTGTCCATCCACTAACCCATATCGGGAAAATAGCGACCCAAATCGCGGCCAATCATCCCCCGGCAAATATATTAGGTATTGCTACACCGCCGATAAGTACCTGGGCCAGCACATTGTTCAGCAATACAGCGACAGTCGCCAACTGGCATACCTTCTTTTTCTGGAGCCACTGGATTTTTGTGATCCTGGTACTGGCAATAGTTGCTTATACCAGGTATTTACACTTCCCTGCCGGCGTAATCAACGACCTGCTTCGTTCCGGGACAGACATGCCGAAAGGGAAATTGAATCCAATCGATATAAAAGACACGGCAACTTTTGGGGTAGCGGCGGTCAACAATTTTACGCAGAAACAATTACTGGATACCTATGCATGCGTGATTTGCGGACACTGCCAGGATGTCTGCCCGGCATTTAATACACAAAAGAACTTAAATCCCAGAGTTCTCATTCAAGATATCAAAGCCAACCTGCTGAAAAACGGACCTTATCTACTAAAAAATAAAAATATTATCCAACCGCTTATTGGAGAACAAGGCACCGGAAGTGTATCCGAGGAAGTGATCTGGCAATGTACGACCTGCGGGGCATGCATGGAAAATTGTCCGATGTACATAGAACACGTGCCCAAGATAATCGATATGCGCCGTTACCTGGTACAAATGAAAGCTCAGTTTCCTCCGGAGCTGCTGGTATTTTTTGAGAACATCGAACAACGGAGTAATCCGTGGGGAATTGCACCATCAGACCGGGCAAAATGGGCGGCAGATATCCAGGTCAATTCTTTTGAAAACGGTAAAACAGAATATCTTTTTTATGTAGGATGTGCAGGGGCTTTTGATGCCAGGAACAAGCAAGTCACGACATCAATTGCACAAATCCTAAATGCAGCAGGGATCAGCTGGGGTATCCTGGGGAAAGATGAGAAATGCTGCGGCGACAGCATGAGGCGGCTGGGTAATGAATTCATCTTTGATCGGATGGCGAAAGAGAATATAAAACAATTCCAGGACCGGGGCGTAACAAAAATAATCACGCAGTGCCCGCATTGTTTTAACACGCTAAAAAATGATTATCAGCAATACGGGGTGAAGCTGGAAGTAATCCACCATAGTGAGTTAATCGCCCACCTGATTAAAGACGGCCGCTTAAAACTAAAAACCAATATTAAGCTGGGTAAAACGGTTATACATGACTCCTGTTACCTGGGAAGATACAATCATATTTATGAAGCGCCCAGGCAAGTAATCACAAACGCGACCGGACATTCTCCATCTGAAATGACCCGAAATCAACAACGTTCTTTCTGCTGCGGGGCAGGTGGGGGAAGAATGTGGATGGAAGAAAATGCAGGAAAACGGATCAATCTCGAAAGAGTGCAAGAAGCGATCAACCTGAATGTGGATACGATCGGGGTATGCTGTCCGTATTGCCTGACGATGTTTGAAGATGGCATTAAAGATGAAAAAGCCGACGAAAAGGTTAAAGTTTACGATATTGCGGAAATAGCCGCGCAATCAATAGATAAAAAATAATGAAGTATCTAGAAAAAGGGGAGGTAATATGTGAAATTACCTCCCCTTTTCTAATAAAGAGGAATCAGCTACCGGGATAGTGAACCTAAAACGAGTACCCTCGCCAACTTTGCTGACAACGGCGATTTCACCGCCATGAGCTTCAACCAGGCGTTTAGCGATGGTTAAGCCAAGACCATGACCACCGGTAGAGCGGGTACGGGATTTATCTACACGATAAAAACGTTCGAAGATATACGGCAGGTCCTGAGCGGCAATACCCTCACCGGTATCAACAATACTGACGACAATCCAACCACCCTGACGATCGGTATTCAGCGTGACCGAGCCATTTGGCGGAGTATGAACGATCGCATTTTCAATGAGATTATGAAGAACCTGCAGGATACGATGGGCATCGATATCACAAGGAGGTAATTCACCGGAACTGTTAATTCCCAGATCAACACCTCTCTGCATAGCAGCAGGTTTCGAAGCGGTGACTGCCTGTGCCAGGAGTTCAGTGATATTTTCCGCGCGGCGATTCAGAGTCAGTTGTCCTGCTTCGGCCAATGCTAATTCCTGAAGATCTTCAACCAGATGAGATAACAAAGATACCTCTTCATTTAATGAAGTGATGGTTTTGAGATCAGGTTGAATCAAGCCATCACTAATAGCTTCCAGATATCCGCGAATATTGGATAAGGGAGTACGAAGTTCATGAGCAATATCAGCGACCAGGTTTCGGCGGAACTGCTCCATTTTTTGCAGTTCGTCGGTCATGTTATCAATGACTCTGGCTAAATCGCCTAACTCACTTTTATCATTTAAACGAAGCCTGGTAGAAAAATCGCCCCGGCCAATCTTGACGGCAGCCTGTTCAAGGGCTCTGATAGGAGAAAGAATACGTCGGGATATCAAAACAGTGATAAAAACAGAAATGACCACGGCGATCAAACCACCTAATATGAAATAACGGCCGACCTGTGAATACATGAGTTTCAAGCTGATAATTTCTGCTTCTGAAGTTGAGGTAGAACTGATATAGAGAGTACCGATATTTCCCTGGTATTGATTTATGATAATGGTACCTAAAGAGCGCTTTACCCAGCCATTCTCAGAGTTGAAAGTTTGTCCAATCAAGTTTGCCTGGGAATCAGCAACAGCAATTCCTTGAGAATCGGTAATGATCAGGTGCTGTCCGTATACTTCTCCCCATTGGGCCAGATCCGGCTGTATTCCTTCCCAATTGCCGAATTGAAAAAAATAAGAAGTTAAGGCAATCTGCATCCTGTCAGCAAGATCTTCAGTCTGACTCTCTTCAAATTCTTTGATCCGTGATACGGTTGCATTATTAAGGAAAAAAAACACGGTAGTGATAGTGATCAGAATAATGAGAGTAAAAAAGAAGAGTAAGCGAAATTGCAGGCTACGCACGGTCATTTTCTCCGGCATATTTATAGCCTGTGCCATATACCGTTTTTATTAGTTGGGGGTGGCCAGAAACAGTTTCAAGTTTACGGCGAAGATTTAAGATATGCACATCAATCGTCCGGTCGAAACCGTCGTAATCCGAACCTAATACCTTCTCAATAAGTTGGGCACGAGTAAAGGTACGGCCGGATTCCCGGGCAAGAACACCTAGTAGTTTAAATTCGACCGGGGTAAGTTGAAGCGAAATACCGTGAAATGATGCTTCCTGTTTCAGAAAGTTTACGACCAACCCTCCGATTTTCAGTTCAGCAGGCCCACGAGTTAATGATTCTTCCGGCAGCCTGCGTAATACAGTACGGACACGGGCTGCGAGTTCCCGGGGACTAAAGGGTTTGGTGACATAGTCATCGGCACCCAGCAAGAGGCCTCTTAATTTGTCATCTTCGGTAATCATGGCCGTGAGCATGATAATGGGGACATCAGATTCTTGCCGGATGATATTACATATCTGCAAACCATTGATCCCCGGCAACATAAGATCAAGGACGATCAGGTCAGGATGTAGTTCGCGAAATAACCTGAGGGCTTCATTCCCGTCAAAAGCAGTGTTTACCTTATATCCATCGCGCTCGAGATAGAGTTTCACCAGTTCAACGGTTTTTTTATCATCATCGACGACTAATACTTGTTTATATGTCATAAAGTACCCCGTATCGATATTTATAGTATAAGGTAATTGTTAAGAAATTATGAAACAACAAGTTCACTATATTACAATAAAAGCAAAAAGAATCACGATGGAACAAATTATGTTACAAAAGTGTAAAAGCGATTGACGGTATGATAATTACGATGCTATGATGAAACTGATTAAGACTATGTCAGACATACCAGTAACAATTAACGGTCAACAAGTAATGGGTCATCCGGAGATGACGATCCTTGACCTGGCAAAAGCGAACGGCATCGATATTCCTACGTTATGCTACATAAAAGATCTCGCTCCGACAGGGGCATGCCGTATTTGTGTGGTCGAGGTTGAAGGGTCACGTACACTGGTAGCCTCGTGCCATACCCCAATAGCGAAGGGAATGGTGATACAGACGCATTCACCGAAGGTCCTGGAAACAAGAAGGGTCATCATAGAATTACTAATGGCCAATCACTGCGGGTCATGTTTTTTATGTGACCGAGCCAATATATGTGAATTGAAGCAGATCGCCGCAGACCTGGATGTCGGAATGACCAGGTTCAACGCGCCACGGAAATTCTATCAAGTAGAAGACATCAGCCCTTATATTGAAAGAGATCTTTCGAAATGTATTGTGTGCCGCCGGTGCGTGAGATCTTGTACTGAGATAGCCAAGAAAGATATTTTAAGCGTGGGATACCGTGCTGCTGATTCCAAAATCGTATACGATTCGGATAAACCTCTAAATAGTGAAGCATGTAAAGACTGCGGTATATGTATAACACACTGCCCGACAGGGGCGTTACGAACGAAGCGGATTTTCGGGGCGGAAAAAACCGGCAAACCATTAATAATAAAAGGTTAGACCTGTCAATATAACTTTGCTGAGATAACAGAGAAAGTGAATTTAACAAAATCGCAAAACCTGCTGATCCAACTTAAAGAAACCCAAGCAAAAAAGGGCTATATTTCGAGTAAAGATGTTGCGGAGATTTCTGAGAAAAACCGGGTTTCAACCAGTGATGTTTATGGTGTTGTCACCTTCTATTCCTTCCTGCGGTATAAGCATACCGGGCGGCATGTGATACGAATGTGCCGAAGCCTACCCTGCCACTTAAAAAATGGGGGAGAAATCATCCAAGAAGTCACCAGGTTATTGGGCATAAAACCAGGTGAAACCACAAGTGACGACAGGTTTACTTTAGAACTAACGAACTGTATCGGTGCATGTGATACTGCCCCGGCGATACTTGTCGATGATATATTACATGGAAACCTGACGAAAGAAAATCTTTCCCAAATCCTGGAATCCTATCAATAGTATTAGAGCGGAGGGAACACCTCTTTGCCAGAAAAAAGAATCGTTCTGAGAAACAGCGGCCTGATAAAGGCCAACGACATCGACTCATATTTAGCCCATGACGGATTCAAAGCTTTAGTAAAAGCCCGGGAACAGATGACTCCGGAACAAATAATTGAAGAGCTGAAATCTTCCGGCCTGCGCGGACGCGGCGGAGCGGGCTTTCCAATCGGTATGAAATTAGAAATGGCGAGAAAAGCCGCCGGGCAAGAAAAATATGTCATTTGTAATGCCGATGAGGGTGAAGTAGGGACTTTTAAAGACAGACACATCATACAGAATGACCCCTTTAATCTGATCGAAGGAATAGCAATTGCCAGTTACGCGGTGGGGGCAAATCAAGCATTTCTTTATTTAAGAGCAGAATACCATTATTTGTTCAATTTATTACAAACGGCGCTGGAACAAGTTAAGGGTAGGGGTTATCTGACACATGTGACCATAACATTACGGGAAGGCGCCGGAGCTTACGTATGCGGTGAAGAGTCGGCCTTAATGGAGTCGATTGAAGGCAAACGGGGAGAAGCCAGGTACCGCCCGCCATTTCCGACAAACGCAGGACTCTGGCAGCAGCCGACAACGATCAATAATGTCGAGACGATTTCAAACCTCCCTCAGATCATACTGAACGGTGCTAGCTGGTTTAACAGTATCGGTACCGAGCGCAGTAAAGGTACAAAGGTTCTATCAGTTGCGGGTGATGTTGAAAGACCAGGAGTATACGAGATCGAATTAGGTACGTCTCTGAGTGAATTAGTAATTGATCTAGGAAAAGCCACCAACATAAAAGCCGTCCAAATCGGTGGCGCAACAGGCCGTCTGGTTCCGGTATCAAATATCAATACTGCATTATCCTTCGAAACCGTACTAGGGGCTGGAGCAATCACAGTATTCAATACCAGCAGGGATATGGTAGAGATGATCTATCACAGTGCCGATTTCCTGGCGGAGGAATCCTGCGGCAAATGTTTTCCATGCAGAGAAGGAACAAAACATATCAAGGCAATTTTAAGCCGATTCCTGAATAATGAAGGAAAACAAAGTGACTTAGTACATCTGGAACAATTAGCCAGAACGATGATGCTGGCTTCTTCTTGCGGCCTGGGGCAAGCGGCGCCAAATGTTGTACTTGATGGATTACAGTATTTCAAAGAAGAATTTGTTAATAAAATCAAAGTGCCAGTACCGGCAAAGTAAGAAGTAAACCAGGGCAGGATAGGGCGATATGTTATCAATGACGGAGCAAAAACCTTTAGAAGAAATATTGGGATTTCTGGATAAATATCAGAAAGTTTATATTATAGGATGCGGTACCTGTACGACGGTGCTTCATACCGGGGGAAAAGATGAAGTACTCAAAATGAAAAAAATCCTTGAAGAAGCAGGTAAACAGGTTACCGGATGGATGGTGGTACCGACAGCCTGTGATACGCTTACTAAAGAAGCCTTAGTAGATGCGGGAAAGCAACTGGAAGATGCCCAGGCAATACTTGTCATGTCTTGTGCTTACGGAGTGCAGAATGTAGCTTTATATACGGAAAAAGCGGTATATCCTGCTGTAAACACATTTTTCATGGGTAAAGAGGATAAAGACGGCTCTTTTGCGGAAGTGTGCGCACAATGCGGCAATTGTAAATTAGGGAAGACGGCAGCAATTTGCCCGATAGTAAGATGTGCAAAAAGTTTACAGAACGGCCCTTGCGGGGGTTCAGTAAATGGGAAATGTGAAGTTGATGCCAACACGCCATGTGCCTGGCAACAGATCATCGACCGGTTGAGTGCGATTGGTGAACTCGATAAACTCGAAGAGATCGTTCCCGCCCAGGATTGGAGTAAAAGCCAATCCGGCGGGCCTCGCCGCAAGACAGTGGAAAATATAATAGGCTGACGATAGTCAATAAAAACAGAAGACACGGTCAAGGAGATCTAAGGATATGAAAGCCGGCACAAATCTAGAAAAAGTCCTCGTATCAGGCGGGTTTGCGGTAACGGCAGAAGCTGGACCACCAAAAGGAGCGAATCCCAAGGTAATCATAAAAAAAGCCGACAGCTTGAAAGCGTGTTGTGATGCGGTAAATGTTACAGACAATCAAACAGCAATCGTCCGCATGTGCAGCCTGGCCGGTTGTGTTCTTCTCAAACAACAGGGCGTAGATCCGGTAATGCAAATGGTAACCAGAGACCGCAACCGTATCGCTTTACAAAGTGATGTCCTGGGAGCAGCAGCTCTAGGGATCGGTAATATTCTTTGCCTATCCGGAGACCACCAGAAATTCGGCAATCATCCGACTGCCAAAGGGGTATTTGACCTGGATTCAATTCAGTTGATATCCGTTTTAAAGAACATCCGTGATAGCAAAAAGTTCGTCTCCGGTGATGATGTCACCAGCGAAGTTCCTATATTTATCGGAGCAGCCGAAAATCCGTTTGCCGATCCCTTTGAATTCCGGGTAGTGAGATTAGCTAAGAAAGTTAAGGCCGGGGTAGATTTTATACAAACACAAGGCGTTTATGATGTCCCCAAGTTCACAAAGTGGATGAAGATGGTGACTGACCGCGGTCTGGATAAACAAGTTCATATACTTGCCGGTATTATTCCCTTACGTTCTGCCGGTATGGCGCGGACGATGAGAGATGGAGTAGCCGGTATCAGCATTCCCGAGTGGATCATTACCAGGATAGAACAAGCAAAAAATGCCAAAGAAGAATCAATTAACATAACATTAGAAATCATCCAACAAATCAGAGCCATTCCCGGGGTACACGGTATTCATATTATGGCCGTGGGATGGGAAGATATCGTGCCGGAACTGATAGCCAAAGCCGGCTTGATGCCACGGCCTTCGGTTTAAGCCAATCAATTATTGATACCGATTTTTCAGCGGTATAATAATTCGGACCATTCACAAAACGGTAATGGATGTCTTTAGGATTATTGACGTAAAGACGTTTTCGCGCGTAATCAATTACCCAGGTATTTCTTGACGGCATACAGACTCCGATTTATATTTAGGTAATCTGTATTTCTGGCGGCATTGCTTAAACAGGGGGAGATATTTTGGGAATTGCATTTGAGATAGGCCCGATCAGGGTTGCATGGTACGGAATATTCATCGCCATCGGGGTATTAGCAGCGGTATTAGTGGCGGCCTGGGAAGCCAAAAGACGGAATGAATCATTCGACCACCTGGTAAACATGTTAATCCTGATACTACCCCTCGGTATAATCGGAGCGCGCCTGTATCATGTCATCGACCAATGGTCGGAAATATATTCCAAAGATCCCTCATTGATCATCGGCGGGATGGGATTAGGGATATTCGGAGCGGTAATCGGAGGGATATTTGGCCTGGTAATATATACAAAATGGAAAAAACTAAGCACATTGCGCTGGCTTGATATATGTGCTCCGGGGGTAATACTGGCCCAGGCGATCGGAAGATGGGGCAACTATTTTAATCAAGAACTATATGGATATCCGACCAATTTACCATGGGGAATCTATATAGCTCCAGGAAACCGGCTGGCAGGTTTTGAGAATTATGAAATATTTCATCCCTTGTTTCTATATGAATCGTTACTAAATATATTGGGTTTCCTGTTACTCGTATATGTAGGCCGGAAATTTAGTAAAAAACTGCTTGACGGAGAGATATTTGCCCTGTATGTCATTTATTATGGGGTTGTCAGGTTTATTCTGGAAAACTTTAAAATCGATGTATGGACCATCTGGGGATTCCCTACCGCTTGTTGGGTAATTCTGGCCGCACTAATAATTGTAGTATCGATAGTGATATACAGACGCCGGAGATTACGGAACAAGGAAGAAACCATCGAATAACCGGTAAATGCATTTTATACCGGTTTACATCAAGAGACACATTTTCGCAGAAATAACAAAACCGGCATGCTCTCTTTAGGAAGGTATGCCGGTTTTGTAGGAAGACGAAAATTGTTAGCCAGCGCATTCATCAAGGAAGGCTGCCCGACGACGACGACGGGGCTGCTCCTGCCCTGAAGTTAATGAAGCCTCAAGTTGTTTAATTTCGGCCTCAAGTGTTTGTATCTGAGTCTCATCAGATGAACCACTTGAACGGGCTTGCTCAAGAGCAGTTCTTTTTTGATTGATTTGTTCCATGATCTCAGCTTCTGTCATGATACACCCCCTTTCGAGTTAAATTAACATTTCTAAAATTAACTGTCAAATCACGATACTATTATAAATCAAAAAACCGATTCCAGGAAAGGTTTATCAGGGGCAGCTACAGAAAAAATCTGTATACTCGAGAGAGCAGGGTTAATATCAAGAAGACCAATCGAACCCAAACCGGGTTTGTAATAGTTGTAGGTCGCACTGCCGGGATTGATATGGATGATACCATCGGACTTATCGATAACGGGACGATGTTCATGCCCGGCGATAATGATATCAGGTTTAACATAAGGTTCATCGGCAGACAGCCTGTTTTTGACCCACATAGGGAACCACTTCAGGGGAACAGGGACACTAGGGCCTTCATGCAACAACCAGATTACAGTCCCTTCGATCTGCAAAACATGTTTTTCACGTACCCGCTTATCCGGCCCGGGGTAATCATCATCACCCAAAGCTGCCAAGACGGGGGCGATTTTTTCGAGATCATCCAGGACGGCATGACTATAGATATCACCGGCATGTAATATTAAGTCAACACCTTGAAATGCATTTAGAACTTCATCAGGTACTTTTTTAGCGACCCAGGGGACGTGGGTATCAGAAATCAAGCCAATCTTCATGCTACTTTTATTTTAGACTAAAATGAACACGATAGTAAAATAGGGTAACTTTAGATTAGTATGTAATACGATATGTTATACTTTTAGGACTATTACCAGGAGACGAAATTGGAGAAAATCGAAAGCTTCGCCAAAATGATAGCCAGTTCAACAAAGATCGTGGTTTTTACCGGAGCCGGTATTAGTACTGAATCCGGAATCCCTGATTTTCGCAGCCCGGGCGGTATCTGGGACAAATATGATCCAAACGAACTTACTTATCAAAAATTCTTAACCCTTCAAACAAGTAGAGAAAAATACTGGGAAAGGCAAAAAAACCTATGGCCGATAATTGCAGCGGCAAAACCTAATGCCGGACATATGGCAATAGCCGAATTACACCGTATGGGTAAACTTGACTGTGTCATTACTCAGGATGGAGATGGCTTACATCAACGTTCCGGAGTCCCGCAGGAAAAGGTGATCGAACTTCACGGAACATGGACACGAGCTTTATGCCTGAAATGCGGTAACAAATATCCCAGTGAACTAATTCAACCACGTTTAGAAGCAGGAGAAAAAGTGCCTTTATGCGAAAAGTGTGGAGGTATATTAAAGCCTGATGTAATTCAATTCGGACAAAGCATGCCGGTAAAAGAAACAAGTGAAGCCCAACAACGAGCGGCGGTCTGTGATATGCTGCTGGTTTGCGGTTCCTCATTAGTGGTTTACCCGGCTGCGGAAATGCCGTTGATTGCAAAAGAACAAGGGGCAAAACTGGTAATAATCAACCTGATGGACACCCCCCATGACCGATAGGCTGATATCGTGATAAATGAAAAAATAGGTACCGTAATGCCCAGAGTCATTGAGATGGCGAAGAAATATGCGGCGGCCGATTGATTTGACAATTGAGATAGTAGTACATAAAATATACTGTATATTTTATATACTTAATGAATTGGTAAGGATATAAAATGAAAACACGCTCAGATATTTTAGAAAACGTATCTAAGGATATATTGTCCATACCACCGCTGGTATTCCGCGCCGTCCGGAACAAGATAACGAAAAATATCATATCTGATTTTGACCTGGATATTACACCGCATCATTTTGAGATAATCAGGCTCCTGGCGGATAACGGAACCATGCATTCATCGGAGATCGGAGAAAAACTCCAGATAGGTAAAGCACAAATGACACAACTGATAAACCGCATGGTATCGCTAGATATCGTTGAACGTACAATTGATGCTTCCGATAGAAGAACTTACAACATCTCGCTAAAGAAAGAAGCGATCAAAATCTTGAACCAACACAAACAGACCACATTTTTAGCCGTAGAAGAAATCATGTCCGGCCTTTCTGATGAAGAACTGGAAAATCTATCAATATCGTTACGAAAATTACGAGATATCCTGTTATCCAGTGCAGACAGTAACGGTACGAAATAATCATTATACTCATTGCTCAATATTACGGAGAAGACAGATGCTGTAATGCATCTTGAAAGTGTAAACTACTGAATGGAAAAAGCCGCAACAACTCCTAAAGCCGGACCAATGGGCCACCGGGACCTGACTCAAGGGAGTATTCTCAAAAACCTTTTAGTCCTATCCTGGCCGATAATGATCACCCAACTTATGATGACGCTGGGACCTACGATCGACACGATTTGGGTAGGTAGACTGGGGAGAGTAGCCGTTGCCGCGGTTGGAGTTGCCGGTACAGCGGTAATGCTGGCGATGGGACTGATGATGGGCTTTACTATGGGTTCGCTGGCATTAATGGCCAGGGCTATCGGAGCGAAAGACGACAAATTTGCCAACCGGGTAGCGCAACAATCTATTGTAATCTCAGCGATCTTTGCCGTAGTGATCGCTTTAGTCGGCCAATTCCTGGGAGAAAAAATCCTGCTGCTGATCACAAGCGATCCGGAAATAGTACGACTGGGTACGATTTACCTGCGCATTGAATTTATCGGGGGAGCAACCATGGTATTCCGGATGACGATGGATACCATCATGCAAGCCTCGGGAGATACCTTTAACCCCATGTGGATCGCCGCCGTCTACCGTATTTTTCATATAATCCTTTGTCCTTTTTTGATATTCGGCTGGTGGATATTTCCGGAAATGGGGGTGAGTGGGGCGGCCTTAACAGGTGTTATTGCGCAAGGACTGGGTGTGTTTCTCGGAATACGCGTACTGGTAGGACACAGGTCCCGGATCAAACTTACTTTTAAAGACTTTAAATTTGATTTTGGTATCATATGGCGTATCGTCCGCATCGGTATTCCGGCTTCGATATCAGGTATTCAACGCAGCCTTAGTCAATTTCTCCTGCAGATATTTATGGCACCGTTCGGACAGGCTGCCCTGGCGGCACACGTGATTGCACAAAGAGTGGAAATGTTTTTTTTTCATGCCGGCAATGTCCTTCGGTTCCGGCGCGGGGGTCTTAGCCGGTCAAAATCTGGGTGCAGGTAAACCAGAAAGGGCGGAAAAGAGTGCCTGGGTCGCGGTCTGGCTACTGGAGGGTTTTATCAGCCTGGTGATCGTCATCTTATTGTTATGGGTAGGGCCGATCGTCGGTATTTTTACCGATGATATCAGTTTGAAAGCAACATCGATACAGTACATACAAATCGCAATGGTTGGCTGGACGATGATCGGTTTCATGTTTGTCCTGATGAACTGCCTGCAAGGAGCAGGGGATACGATAGCGACGATGATCATTGGGGTGGTTAATACATGGCTAATCACAATATTACCAGCTTATCTCCTGCCTAAATATACCAGTTGGGGTGTGCTGGGAATACGTTGGGCAATCACGGCTAGTGTATTATTCGGCGGCATCGCGATGATCATCTATTTCCGCACCGGAAGGTGGAAGAATAGGAAAATTTAGATTATCACAACCTGTTGCCTGCGGAAGTAAAATATCAGATAAAAAAACGGTGGTCGCCGTCAATATCCGCTTGTTTTTTCAATTCATCTTCAGCTATTTTCAGTTGTTCCTCGTCTTCAATCATGACATCATCTGTGGACATCATGTCAGAATGAACATCAGTTGAATCACCGGTATAAAAAATGCGAGTACATGACCGGCACTCAAAAGATAAGCATCGTATACTACGCCATATCGTAATATGCGGAAGAGATGTATTATTATCGCCGGAGATTTCCAGGACCTGGTCACTTCCGCAATATGGACAACATAGGACTGCTTGAGGTTTATCCTTTTTCTGCTTAAAAGGCCACATACCGGTATTTTAGTTATCAGTACGCGATATAGCAAATGATAGCGGACGAAAAAGGGGTCTGGAAACAGGCCCACCACCTTCCTGTTCCCAGGCCCCTCCTGGAGAAGGGATTGAAAGGAGAAGAACTCTAGTAGTCAATTATAAAATTTTTAACTTAATATTCTTATAGTCAGATCCTTATTTACCCATCAAGTTGCTCTTTAGCTCGGTATCTATCCAGTTGAAATAGAAATGATGGAAGGGTACAAAGTTACCCTGGGTGGTGGCCCCGTAGAAGTTCTTTAACCAGGGATGCCATACCAGGTATTTGTGGGGTTGGGGCATCCAGATGGCGAATGAGGATTCGATGATCAGGGGATTGACTGCTTTCAGGGCATTCGACCATTTGGCAT
>JAEAME010000726.1_pt1 | contig 29693 bp, 24 predicted proteins | sample 8958731 | NCBI WGS metagenome assembly JAEAME01 (sample SAMN16933194, study PRJNA681113) | bioreactor sludge metagenome | isolation source: anerobic bioreactor sludge (Control) | place: India:Bengaluru | collected 2018-10-24
AGCAGGCAGTCCGATCCCGAACGTGATTGCATAGCAGCTTACGTATTCGCGCGCGATGGCATCCCGCTCCTGTGCCAATGCCATTGCCTGCAGCAGGGTTATCGAGGGCTCTTCCGAGACATCGCCTTGAGGCACCCGCCCGATGCCGCCGGGTTGCATGAGGCGGATCGCGGCATACGCGAGGCGTGCGTCTTCGACGGTAAGCGAATTCAGAACCGCCATCAGGCTCCTGCGAATATCCCCCCCCAGGCGCGCGGCATGGGCCGCGGCTTTCGCCAGCGGGGCGAAAAGTAGAATTATTCCAAGGTTCGTATTGGAGTGAACGCAATCGCGCGTCCTCGCAGCCGCATCCATGATCAGCTGTCCGGTCGGAGCCTGTACGCAGTTTTCAAATGCCGAAGCAACAACGGCGGCGCTGATCAGGAAATCATCCAGAGACGCGTCGCCGAAATCGTGGTAACGGTTGACATTTCCCGGCTTGGGAGCGCAGGCCTCGAGGGCGCAGGCCAGCTGGACGAGACGAGGAATTCTTTGTTCTATTTTTTCTTTCACAATTATCCGGCTTCAGGACCATGACATTTTGCGGAACGCCGCTTTGCCATTCCGCTGATTCTTATCATAGAAGTTTATCGCTCTTCAAGCGATTCCAGATCGCATAATCTACTGCGCACAGTATAATCTCGCGTGGATCGAAAAACACTGTGGCAGAAGCATCTATAATTTCGTATTGAGGCTTCCCGACGTAACGACGCGGTCGCGTCCGGCCTTTTTGGCGGCATACAGGCAGCGGTCGGCCTCGCCAAGCAATTCGGCGCAGCTTTCGTACGGGTGCTCTTCAGAAAGCGTTGCGCAGCCGAACGACGCAGTGACGGTCAAAGCAATTCCCGATTCGGCTGTCAGCGATGTGGATTTAAGTGCCTCCCGCATGCGGTCGCTGACCAGGCAGGCTACATGCTCATCCGCATTCGGCAACACACAGACAAATTCCTCGCCGCCATAGCGAGCAAGCACGTCCGATCCTCGAATCACTGATTGGAGGCTTTTTGCCACCGATGCTAGGACGGCGTCGCCTGCCTGGTGCCCGTGCATGTCGTTGATCCGCTTAAAATGATCCAGATCGATAAAGATCACGCTAATGGGCTGCTTCATTTTGATGGATACGTCTATGTACTGCGGCAGCACATTTTCGAGATACGTTCTGTTATGCAGAGATGTCAGTTGGTCGTGGAGCGCCAGATCTTCCATCTTGGTCATTCGTTGCTGGGTCTGCAGGCTAAGATTGATCAGCGCTTCACGGGCGCGATCCAGCAGTTCATTGATTTTCTTCCTTCCTCCAATGTCGATGTTGAGATAGGAAGTCACTTCAGGAATGGCCTTGGCCGTCTCAACGATAGCCTGATTAAAATTCTCGGAAGACATATCCATAAGCGTCGCGGCGGATTCATTTGCACGGGCCGTTGCCTCGATCGTTTCGGGATTTGTCCAGATTTCGGCTACCTCTCCCGCCAGGGCCGTTGCGTTCACATATCGCTGAATCTCCGGTCTGCGATTCAGCTGCGGTTCATGACTGAAAGCCAGCGATATTCGGATATCTTCAGGCAGGTTCCAGCTTCCAAGTATCCAAGCTCCCACTTTGGAATGATCCGTGCCCAACGCCTCTTTTTCAATCCGGATTAATTCGGAGTGGTCCCGTTTGGCTTTTTGGGTCAAAGGGCCGTATTTGCCCGGCATTGCCTCGGTCAATGCCAGCATCCCGATATCCTGGAGAAGTCCTGCCAGGAACAGTTCTTCGCGATGCACGTCCTTCACCCATGTATCCATTTCTCTTGCAGCGATCGCGCTAATAACCGAGCGCTGCCAGTAGTGGGAATAATCGAAGCCTTGCTTTTGGTTACTCCGCATGATCCGCACAAACGAATAGCTGAGAACAAGACTCAAAGTGGCATTGATGCCCAACGTGCACACGGCTCGGTCCAAAGTTTTGACTTCCGAGGCGACGTAATAGTATGCAGAGTTAGACACTTTCAAAACGGTTGCCGCAAGCGTCGGATCACGGCCAAGAACCTGGGCGATCCGGCCGAGGCTTACGCTGTCGTCGCTGCACATATCGACGACCTGCATAACAACTGCAGGAATGCTGGGAAGCGTTTTGCAGTTGCTCAGCCGATCCTGTAAATCGCCGGGAAAACCGATCCCAAGATCAATGGTGCTGTCCCGCAATGCACTCCCGGGATTCATTGCAGCTTCCTTTCACAACCGCAAAGATAAGGCATGAAGACCGTGCCATTAATTGTGGAGCCGGGAGAATGCATTTCTCCTCCCCCAAAGCTCATCGGCTACGGGCAATTATTCCTTAGTCTGGCATGATTATGATGTGCCCTGAAGCACAACCTGGGTGGCCGCGAAAATATAAGGCAGGGCAGATGTTTTTCCGCTATGGAACCTCTTTCACCGGTTCCCTAGATCCTATTCTCATGTCGCGAAATGAGGTCGTTCTGGCAGTCGCGAGTCAGTTCCACAAAATAGGCGGAGTAACCGGCAATGCGCACCACCAGATTGCGGTACTCCTCAGGATTCTCCTGCGCCTTGCGCAGGACCTCGGTTGAGACCACGTTGAACTGAGCTTCCGCGCCGCCGTTGTTCATATAAGCTTTGACCATGTCGCGCAGTTTGGCGATTCCGTCGTCACGGCTCAGCGAGGTCGGGTGGAGGCGAATGTTCAGGCAGACGCCGTCCATGAACTTGCTGTGGTCATAGCAAAGCGAAGAGAGAAACACCGCGGTGGGGCCGTTCGTGTCGCGACTCTGAACCGGAGAGGCTGCATCGGCAATGGGCGTCCCGGCTTTTCGGCCGTCCGGCGTTGCCCAGGTGGTGTAGCCCTGGCCTACATGGTCCGCCGCGCCGTACAGGCCGGCTTTAAAAATTCTGGTGCGGTTCGAATAGCACTCTTTGCAGGTTTCGTAATAGGTGTTGATCACCCAATTCATCTGCTCGTCGGCATAGGGATCGGCATTCCCGAAGTGGGGCGCTTGATTGATGATCTGCTGTCTTAGGGTTTCATAGCCCTCCCAGTTGGCCATGACCGCATCATAAAGCTCCCGGGTCGTGCAAAGTTTTTTGTCAAAAACCATGTATTTGATGGCGGTCAGGGAGTCGGCCACCGTGGCAAGGCCGGTTGCGGTTCCTCCGTAGGAGTTGTACTTGGCGCCGCCCCAGGTACAGTCCTTGCCGGATTCCATGCAGCCGTCGATGGAGATGGACAGCATCGGATGCGGCGTGTGGTATTGAACCAGATACTCCAGGTAGTTATTAAGAGAAACCTGCGCTTTAAGAAAATAGCCGGCCAGCTTGCGCCATGCTTCTTTGACCTCGTCAAAGGATTTCATCTCATACAAGTGTCCGGTATGGATCGAGCACTGCTCGCCGTTGAAAGGATTCCTGCCGTCGTTTATCGCCATATCCAGCAACTTGCTGTAGTGGATGGAGGCGTGCGGCGGGGCCACGCCGTTTGCCGCCGAATAATCGTTGCCGGAGCCTGTAATCTCCTGACAGCCGATGATGGCGTAATCCCGGGCGTCCTCAAGCGTAAAGCCCAGTTCCTTGATAATTCCAGGAACGATGACGTCGTCGTTCTGGAACAGCGGCAATCCGCCCACCTTGGTTGAAGTTTCCAGAGCCAAAGCCCACAATTCGCCCGGCGTGTTCTTGTTAACACGCAGAGAAATCGTGGGATCGTGGAGACTCAGGCGAGCCAGACTCTCCAGCACCATGGTGGTTACAGGATTGCTGGCGTCCTCGCCGGTTTCGGGATCCACGCCGCCGATGGTGGTGTGGAGATAGGTGTTGCCGATGCCGATGATCTTAACCAATTCGCCGGTGCCGCCGCCGTACATGGAATTTATCTTCATGAAGAAGCAGTCCACAATCTCCTGTGCCTCTTCATGCGTCAGCCGGCCCTCTTCGAGATCCTTCTTCAGGAACGGCCAGGTATACTGATCAAAGCGGCCGAAGGACCCGATATCGCCGATAAAACTCAGACGCAATATATACTGATACGTGATCGCCGCCTGACAGGCTTCGCGGAAGGTGCGGCATGGATTCCCGGAAATCCAGATCAGGCTGTCTGCCATGGATTCCAATTCAGCCTTGCGCTTTTCGTCGGCGCATGCAGCCGCCTTTTCCAGGCACTTCTCCCCATAACGCTTCAGCAAGGCAGTCGCGGCGTCACAGCAGATGACGACGCTGGTGTAGAACAGATTGCGGTTTACGTCCTCACCCATAAGGTTATTGACGTGAGAATCCAGCCAATCCTGAGCCTGCTTGCGGATAGCTCCGTAGCCCACATTAATGATTTTCTTGAAGCCGGGAGTCAGGTGCCCGGACGGCATCATCAGCAGGGGCGCGCCTTTCACCGTGGCGCTGACCTGCATGCGGCAGAGTTCCTCATAACCCATCGGTTGCCATGCGGCGGCGATATCATTGTAGGTACGGCCTTTCCAGTAACCGCTGATGGACACCAGATTCTCATAATCCTCAGGAGCTATAGACATGCGCAGCTCCTCATCGTCGGGATTGTGATATAGGCCATCCTCTCTGAGAGTCCAAATGCCGGCATCTATCATCGAGGGAATCCAACCGGCGCCGCTCCAGTCCGGCGCATATCCTGTGCCGCAAAAGTTCCTGCTGCTGTTGCCGACAATCATTTCGAAGTCTTCGACGCGGACGGTCATCTGCTCGCAGATGGCTTTTAACACGGTAGGGCGGCGAAGATAGGGAATGAGGGTCTCGTTCTCCTGAAAGCAACGGGTCGTGATCATAGCAGTTTCCGAGTCGCTCTGGATGACACGATCGCGGATCAGCTGATGCATGCGCTGTATTCGCTCACTTATTGGCTTGAATGTATACATTTCAGCAATTGCTCCTTATTTCCATCCACGTCCATTATATCAGCGAAATGGCATTTTTTCATAATGACAGCCTGTTGATCGAACCGGCAGCTTTAGGCACAGCCAGATAGCCGGCCTGAGCCGGTTGGATGCATGCAAGACGGGCAAGCATGCCGGATTTTGTTGATTGTGCGAAGACCCGGATTTAGTAATGAGCTTGAAAACCGACCTGGATCTGCAAAACAACGCTGCTACTTCAGCGGCACCCGCTGATTCAGCTCTTCCAGCCAGTTCACTACAATATGAGTCAGGCGCGTCATGGTCTCGCGATCAAAATCCCAGATCCAGATGCTATTCTTTGGGGTTGACATGACCTCCAGAGCAACTTGCTTCCCACCGGGAGATATTCTAAACCAATTAAATTGATTCGGATCGGCTGGAAGCGGTGCTTCTTCCCCGTTACGATTCACCCAGACCAGGATCTGGCGAGGTGCGCCTGTGCCTGCTGTTCCTGGTATATACGCCAGGGGTCTTCACTCCACCACGCCCCCCCGGCAATCTTCAACATCACACAAAGCTTGTGATGCGCCGCCGCTGACGGCGATCTTCATGCTCCGCTCCTTTGTTTGGAAACCTCCAAATCGGGCGGCCGGCGTAATGCAATGAAAAGCAAATCGGTAGTTGGTCCTATTCTAAACGAAAGCGACGCTGCCTGGCAATCCAGTATTCGCGGAAAGAGCGCAGGCGGGGAAGAGATTCGCGGTCTTTGACTCGATTTGTTGCAGCTTTGCTTGCGATGATATCGTCGATGTGGCAGACCGGGAATCCTTCGACTTCAATCCTCCGCTGCCATGCGTCTTCAAATCGTTCCAGCCCGTCGGGAGCAAAAACCAGATCAAGGTCAAACGGACCATTCTTGAGCTGTATAAAATCCTTGCCACGGCATATTTCGTCTGCCTGGGATTCATTGAGTGCGAAACCCAATTCGCGCAATGCTCCGACAAGGGCTGCGCCATTGGCCGGCGATTTCTCAACGAACAAGTCTGCGTCCTGCGTTGTGTCCGGAAATCCCAACAATATGGCACCGGATTTGCCGATAAAAAGATATTTCACTCCATGCCGCGCTAATGCTTCCCGTATTTCTTCTGCTTGCCTGTATTCAAATGCGGGCATATCCAAGCCAATCAGGAAGATGTCGCTCACACCACCGCCGGTATTCTTCCGTCGTGTCAAATGATCGATACGAAGCGTCGTCAAGCACCGGCTTATAGGTGTGTATGAACGCGTATTTCCAACGCACGGGGAGAGGTCGACGCGCGGCTGCCTCAAATTCCTCCAGCCAGTCGTCCGGTATGGGTATGTCAGCTGTAACGTTTTGCATGATTCAATTATATGATGGACCCTTGCGAGTGTCCACCATCTGGCCGTCTGGCAATAAAGTATCCACCGGCAAATCCGAAGCCTTTGCGGTTGAGGGGCGTCCGATGGGGCCGATCTCGGCAGAATTCCCCAAAAGCAGTCCAGGGCTGCGGTCACGTCCACGAATATGCGGCCATGGACACGGACGGCTTATCAAATCATAGGGAAGAAAGCAGAGGAGGACTCTGGTGAGTGCACCTCCTGTGCTATAAAACAACGCTGCTACTTCACTGGCGCTCTTTGCTTCAGTTCTTCAAACCAATTCAAGACGATGTTGATCTTGCGGGGGCCTGGCGCTCCTGATGTCGCAATCCCCGACGAAAGTGGCTTGATCATCAGGAACTTCTTGCCGTTGGGATGGATGTCCCATGGGCTTAGCTCGAGGGCGCCCAAAACGAAGCTTGCGGCAACGTATTCTCCTCTAAACAGAAGCTTCGGACTGTCGTTGCTGAAGGCCGTATCAGTTCTCACGGCCGTGGCAAATGCGTTATCGCCATTCCTGAAAAATAGCTCCCGGCCGTCCCGGGACCATAGCGGGCTGTCTCCTCCGTTCATAGAGATTTGCAATTTGCCGCCGGTCACATCAGGGAAAGTGCACACGTAGACCTCATTCCGCGAGGATTCGTTGGAGGTATAGGCTAATAACCGTCCATCGGGTGAAATTCTTGGCTGGGCGTAATTACATTTTCCCTGGAGTAGTAGTCTCCAGTTGCGATCCTTTTCCATCGACAAAGCCCCGATACGAAAAGTCCTATTCTCAGCCCCATACATTTCTTCGATGAAAAGTGTCTTGCCATGGCGTGACCAGGATCCGGCGATGTTGTAGCCATCCTTGAATGGTCTGATAAGCTCCTCACCTCCAGTGCCATCAGCTGACCTCAGGACGAGGCCAGCATTTGCTCCGCTCCACGAAGTAAATACTATCCCGCCATCCGGAGTCCAGAGTGGAGAGGTATGTGCAGATGGACCAAAGGTCAATCTGGTCAGGGCCTTGCGGTCTAAATCCCAGACGCATGTGTCATAAGCGATACTCTCAAACCTTCGACCTAGTGCGACCCGCGTTCCATCTGAAGATATACGCGGTCCTATGTAGAAACCTGGTGGAATGGGAAGTGGTTCCTCTATGCCGTTCCTGTCTACCCATACGAAAGTGTTACCGAAAGATGGCGTCGCGGCTATTGTTGCCGGCACATAAACTAGCGTTCCCGAGTCGGAGACGGCATATTGAGGCGCAAAACCGGCCATTACCCTGTATACACTTTCAACTACGGGAACCGATTCACCCGAAACTTTAAGGGTTTTGGGATCGAAGGGGACAGCAAAGAGATTGTTTTCCAATGCATATACGATATGGCCTGTTGATATATATTGGGCTTTGGCGCCCGCGAACAGTTCATTCCGTTCCCCCGATTGAAGCGATTGCACGCCAATCTTGTACGGGGCATTGCCAAACGTGAAGAGCAAGGACTTGCCGTCCGGCAGGATTTGCGGGAAATATATCGATCCTTCCTTTACAATCAGCTTTGGGATTCCACCATTTGCTGAAACCCGATAAATTCCTTTTCCATAGCTCCCATACACAATTGTGTCATCCTTACTCCAACTGCCCCCCAAAAAAACGGTAGCATCACATAAACTCGTTGGTGGCCCGCCACTGGCGGCGATTTTCATCAATTTGCTGTCGGCGCCGGATAAATAACCTATCCATTTGCCGTCTGGAGAGAAGAAAGGACTGGATGGATTTGTGTCAGTCCCGGGAATGAGTTTGGCATCGAATTCATTCAGGGAGCGTAAACTTAGCCCCTTAGTTGTGACATAGACGAATTGCCTGCCGTCAGGTGATACCGCGAAAGCTTGACCACCAATATTACCGAACTGTTGACCCTCTGGTAAGGTGTATTCCGAGTGCATGACCTGACGCGGTTCGGCTTTCCTGAACTTCCATACAACGAACCCGCCGATAATCAGGCACAGAATTGCCGTCGCTGCGATCCACGGAAGCATCCTTCTGCGGGGGCGTGCCGTCGCTACAGGATGCATCAACGCGCCGTTGGAATCTGCCAGGGCTTCCTCAATTTCGTAGTGCGCATCCGCTATGCCCTGATATCGTCTCCTCAAATCTTTTTGCAGACAGCGACTGATTACTTCGCGCACTCTGGGATGGAGATTAGCGGGAAGCAGATCCAGATTTGCTCCGCCTTTCACCACTGCTGCGAGAACCTCAGTCACATCCTCGCCCTGGAATGCGGCCTGTCCCGTCAGCATCTCAAACAGCACGCAGCCGAAGGCCCAAATATCCGTGCGTTTGTCGACAGGCTTCCCACGCGCCTGTTCCGGCGACATGTAGGGGGCCGTGCCGAGAATCACGCCCTGCTGTGTCGCCATGTCGCTCAGCGTGGGAGAGTTCGACAGGTTCATCTCAGCCTGCTCTCCCGCAAATGCTTTCGCCAATCCGAAGTCCAGAACCTTCACCTTGCCGTCCGGGGTGATATTGATGTTGGCGGGCTTCAGGTCCCGGTGGATCACGCCCTTCTCATGCGCGGCTTCCAGGGCTTCGGCAATCTGGAGGGCTATCTTGAGGATTGCTGGGAGCGCCGCCGTCTCGGCGGCATCTTTGCCGGCGAGGACGCCGGCGCTCCCAGCAATCCAATCCGCCAGCGTATTGCCTTCGACCAGTTCGAGAACAAGGAAGCTGGTTCCCCCGGATTCTTCCAGCCCGTAAATAGCGGCAATATTCGGATGATTGAGAGACGCGAGCAGCTTGGCCTCGCGATTGAACCGCGCGACGCGGTCGGGATCGCGCGCGAACTCGGGAGGCATTGTCTTGATGGCGACGTCGCGGCCAAGCTTGCTGTCATGAGCGCGATAGACCTCGCCCATTCCTCCCTTGCCGAGCCGGGATAAGATGCGGTAAGCGCCGAGTTGCCGGCCCATGAGGGATCCATGGGCATCAGCCGGCGCCGGCTTTTCCAAAAAGCTGCCCGCTTGCTCATCCTGCGATAGCAGCGTCTCGACCTGGCGCCGCAACTCGGTATCTTCGCCGCAGGCCCTATCGAGGAAGGCGCGGCGGGCCTCGGGTGATTTCCCCAGCGCCGTGTGGAAGAGCTCTTCGGCTCGCTGCCAGAGATCCTTATTCATGCTCCGCCCCTTTCTTTGGAAACATCCAAACCGGGCAGCCGGTGCAATACAATGAAAAGCAAATCGGTAGTTGGTCCTATTCTAAACGAAATTGCAGCCAAATAGCGATATTTCCCGGACCGGCAGGCAGGAGTCGGCCTATGACCGGATAGAGTGCGGTTTGCCGGCAAGCTCTGCGAAGAGCCAGGCCCTGGCCATCCTGAAGTCACGTTTGACAGTGTCCACCGAAACATCGAGGACTTCGGCCGTTTCATCGATACTCAGGCCGCCGAAGTAGCGCAGTTCCACTACACGGCTTTTCCGGTTATCGATCTGTGCGAGCGCTTCCAGCGCCTCGTCGAGCGCAAGCACGTCGACGCCGCGCGCCTCCGCCACCATCAGAACTTCATCGAGGGGCACGTGCGCCGCCTTGCCTCCGCGCTTGGCAAAGCCACGGTGGCGTGCGTGGTCCACCAGGATGCGCCGCATGATCTGGGAGCACAGCGCCAGGAAGTGCGCCCGGTTTTCACAGCCGATCCCCCCGGCGCGAACCAGCTTGATATATGCCTCGTCGGCCAGCGCGGCCGAATCGAGGCTGTCGCCGGCGTGCCGTCGCGCGAGAGTCAGGCGCGCAATCCGCCGCAGTTCCGGATATGCAAGATCCGTCAGGCGATCGAGCGCGTCCGCATCGCCGCTTTTCCAGGCAGCGAGCAGTGCCGTTATGTCCTTTTGTTCCCAATTCGACATTGCTTTGCATAATTCTATCACACCGGCTCTTTTCGTTAACCTTTTTTATTCCCATTCGCGGAATACAGGTTAGGCAAAGTTTTGAAAAATCCAATAAGAGAGGAGAGCATCCATGAAGCGAATAATTGTTTTAACGATGTTTTCTGCCAGCATGCTCCTGGTAAGCATGACGGCGACGGCGTCGGATCATTACACCTGTTCACCTAAAAATGTCGCCGGAACCTGGGGATACTTTGAAACGGCCACGGTCTTCGATCCCTCAACGACCCCGCCCACTCCCTACCCCTATGCATCGGTTGGGATCTATTCACTTGACAGGCACGGCAACATGGAGGGGAAGCGAACCGCCTCCCTGGCAGGAACCACACTCAGGGCCACGATCAAGGGAACGGCAACGGTGAATCCCGACTGCACCGGCGAAGAAAATCTCAGCTTTTACAACGACGAGGGAATCCTGACCGGCACGGCGACCAAAGCCCTTTTATATGTTAATAGGGGGAAGGAGATTAGCAAGATTATCACATCTTCTATCACTTACGTCGGAGACCTGGCCATACCGGTGCCTATTGTCGCAATCACCAGAACGAAAAGGGTACTTTCCAGCACCAGAGACCTGCCGGGAATTATCAGGGATCACAGCTTGAAACGATTTTTCGGCTGTTCAAACGCCGATCTCAGGGGCCAGTGGGGAACTACTATGGAGGGAAAGATAATGACCCCGACCGGGGCGATACCCTTCGGCGCTGCCAACAAAGCCGTCTACGACTCCGAGGGCAATTACAGCGGTACACAGATCCGCGCCGTCAACAACCAGCCGGTCAGCACCGTCAATTTTGAGGGGATATATACGGTGAATCCTGACTGCACCGGCACAAAAACCACCAAAACCTTCTCTTCAGGGCAATTGCTAAATACGGCAACTCAGGATTTTGTGCTTGTGGATGACGCAAACGAGATCTTCGAGATCTTTACTTCAAATATAAAGGCCGACAATACACCCGTGCCCATGGTTGTAACCGGGCAGTCGCAAAAAACGTTTCCCAAGGGAGCCCAAGCTCTGGATTAGCTGATCCTGGCCACGGATTTCACGAATCAAATTCGTGAAATCCGCGGCAATTCAGCCGCCGTATTCGCGAACCAAAGCCTGGAATTCCGGCTTGTCGCGCGGCGGTTTCCATGCGGGATCCAGCGGCAACGCACCGAAATGCCGCTCTGACTATCTCAGTATTTGCTCCACGATCCGGTCTGCAATCGGCAGGCTTGTGGTCTTTTGCAGCCCTCGCCAACCAGGGATGCTGTTGATTTCTATCACGTAGGTTTTGCCGTCTTCCGCAGGCAAAAGATCCACGCCTGCATATTCCAGCTGAAGCAGGCGCACCGCACGCAGCGCCAGGTCCTCCATTTCCGGGCTCAGCACCGTCGGTTCCACCCGCGCGCCTTTGGAGTAGTTGGTCTTCCATCCCGTCCCGGTGCGCAGCATCGCCGCCACGACGACGTCTCCGACTACAAACGCCCGGATGTCCTTTTGAAAGTGAGGCAGATATTCCTGGATATAGTAGATGTACCGGTTCAGTTCCCAGGCGCGAAGCACGCGATAGGCCGTCTCTTCGTCACTGATCCTCACCATTCCCTTCCCTTCGGAACCGAAAAGGGGTTTGAGGATTACGTCTTTCATCTCAACGCAGGCCGCCAAAGCCGTTTGGAAATCCTCGGTGACGACCGTGCGCGGCGTCGGGATGCCGGCGTCGGCAAGTAGAAAGGTTGTGTAATACTTGTCCACCGTGCGCTCGATGGCGGAGGCCGCATTGACGACTTTTACGCCCAGCCTCTCCAGTTGGTGCAGCGCATCCATGCGGAAAATGATCTGTTCGAGCGATCCGGCCGGGATTGTACGCACGAGCACCGCCCGGCAATCCTCGATATTTTCTCCGTCAACCCGCAACGCGGGCTTACCCCCGACCGAGCCCGTCAGCCGCGCGATCGGGAAATATGCCGGCTCGCAATTTTTTCTTCGGACGGCTTCTTCGAGCGCCAGCACATGATACCCTCTCTGGGAAGATAAAATTCCTATTTTGGGGACCATGGCTCAGTGTTCCAGCAATGAGGAGCGGAAGAGCGCCGGATTCAATCTGCCGGCACGGAACGTACGCCCGGAACTCAAGTTGTTGATTTCCACCTGCGCCGGGCTGAACAGCATGCGGTCAATTTGGTAGAAGTCGCCGTTGTAGCGCTTGAACAGTTCATAAAACGGTTCTCCGTAATCTTTCGAGCTTTCCGAAGGGATCTTCGCCACCAGTTGCGCCAGGACCTCATCGTCCGCACGGACAGATAAAAAAACCTGCGCCCCGTACAGGATCGCATCATTGGTCCGCCCGATCGCCCGAAGATCATCCGCCGCCACGGGCGCAAGGGGGCACCGGCCGGAAGCCGCAATGACAGCGCGCACGTCAAAGCCGAGTTCCGCCAGTTTGTGCATTCCCGTCTCCGCTGAACGCGCAGCGACCTGGATGGATCCGACCAGAGAAGCGGTGGGCGCGATTGCCAGGAAGAGCCTCTCCGGCGCAACACCGCATTTTTGCGCGACAAAAGACGCCACGTCTTCGCCGGGCAGAGTCCGCCCTTCCAGCATCAGTACGGCCGTTTCGGCATGGTCTCTGTAGTCCAGCTTTCCGAAAATTTCTTCGTTTGCGTACAAGGCTCTTGCGGGACCGGATCCGATGGCGAAGTAACTGCCCAGTTTCAGCGACCAGCCCGCATATTGCGCCGCCATGCAGGCGATATGCGGGCTGCTGACGTTCACTTGCACCGAAGGAAGCCAGAAATCGCACCCCGAATCCCCAAAATCCTGCTGAGCGAAACTTACCTGACCCAGTCCGCCGAGGCAGGCGGCGGCGAACAAACGGCCGGCCTCAAAGCTGCCCGGCACATGAATTCCCGCGTCAATCAGCGTGGCTCCGTTGTTGAACCGCTTCACGTCCAAGCCAAGCGCTTCCTGATCCGCGATCATTTGCCGCGCAATTTCCGCCGCACGCCGGTTAACGCTGATCATAGACCAGGATTTCTCCTTTCCCCAACCGGTTGAAATCCCCGCTGTAGCGTCGATAGCAATCCGAAGCAAACGCTCCGGGAGCCGCTATTCCATCAAGCTCCAGTTTCCGGGCAACAAGTTTAAAAAAATCCGGCCGACAGGCGCAATCGTAACGAAATGTCGGGGTAGTCACGCAGGGGAATCCCCGTCCAAAATTCCATGCAGGTGGAATTTGAACTTTCCGAGATTGCCCCCATAATTGCCTGCGGAAATCCTCCGAATCCCCGGAATGCACGCGGCCCGGATCCCCACGCGGGTCGCCTGCTCGATAGACGGCAAATCGAGCCCGTCGATGACGATCTCAAACACCGAATGCACGCCATCCGGCAACGCTGATGGCACCAATCCCCGCAGACTCGGACAATACGCGTGATTGGTGGAAGCTTTTAGAAACTTGTATTTCGATCCCACCTTGCTGCCGCTGCGCACAATCCCTCCGGGGAAAGGCATGACAACCCCGGGCACGCGCTGCATCACCTCTATCGACGATTCCGCCGCCCGAAGGGCAACGGTCTGATCGGCGCCAAGGATCAGGAAATTTCCGCCTCCAATTGCACGCTGCACCCCGAATTTATCCTCGACCAGGAATTCCCCTTCCATGACCGGGATTCGCCAATAGCGGCGGCCGCCGACAGCCTTGCTGCTTTGGCAGCCGTCTCCAAAAAAGCGCAACTGCCCGCCGATGGAGACCTTTTCTTCTCCTTCCAGCCCGTTGAAGCAGGCCGCAGTCGCGCATGTCAGCACGCACTGTCCGATGCGGGCAGTCATCTGGCGCACAAGCGCGTCCTTGCTCATTGCGAATATCAGGACGCTCACTCCGGGACGTCCATCCGGCGTCTGCTCCGCGTCGCCTTCGATGCCTGCCTCGCAGCCGCAGGCAATAACCGAAGTCGCGAATCCCGTCATCCCGGCGGCCGCTTCCATTGCCCATTTGCGGTTCACGGCCGTGATGATGATGCGCGCCGCCCACATGCCAAAAGCTTCGGCGAAAGTATCCTCGATCTCCACGCCGTTGATGCAATCCGTCATAGGTTCCCCGTTTCCGGTTTCCCGCTTTCGCTTGAACAGGTGGCGACTTCTCTGGGGCGCGGCAGATAGTGCTCCAGCTGAACCGGATAGTTTTCAAAATCGATGGTATAGTATTTGTCGAAGAACTCGCGGATATCCTTCTCTACGGCCCGGTCATACTGCGGCGAAACATACATCGTTTGTCCGTATGTTTCCTGCCGGATATGTCCTTCGTCCACGATCACCTGACCTTCTTTGATGACGTAGCGGGGAAACGAGAACATTTTTTCCTTGTCTTCGTTTTTGTCATAGACAGTCACGTCGGCGTCGGCCCCAATTCCCAAATGGCCCTTGTTTCTTAATCCCAGGATACGCGCCGGCGCTGCCCGCGTGATAATGGCGATCTCAAAAAGTGAATATTCGCGGTCCTGATCCGGCAGAGTAGTCTTGGCGATCGCTTTCGGATTCACATTTTTCAGGATTTCGCGCCGGTATTCCCTGTCCATGAGCAGGCGGATTATCCGGGGATAGGCGACAAACGATGCACCGTTCGGATGATCTGTCGAAAGAGCGATGCGCCAGGGATCCTTCATTAACAGGAACCATTCCAGTCCGATTGCCCACTGGGTTGCGTGGACATAGTTTTTGTCCTTATATTCGATGGGCACGATGCCGCACCCTTCCTCGTTTTCCACATCCACGTTTGTCCACTTTCGCCCGCTGATCCGGTGAAGCATGTATGCCAGAGGACCGTCGCCCGTCATCGATGTGGTGTCCCCGAAAAGCACCTGCCCGACGTCCACTGTCAGGTTGGAATGCGTATTCACATATTCGACCAGCTCGGGAACCCGCGATGCAAACAGGCCGCCCGGCCTGCCGCCGTAACTGTGAAATTGAATATGGGCGAAATGACCGTTCCGCCCTTCGAGGGCCTTCATCGTCTCGAACGTCGTTTCCCAGTTTCCGGCGATTCCCAGGCTATTACAGTGAATGTGCATGCAGTGCGGCAGGGGGAGATCCATAGCCGCTTCCGCCAGTTCCCGTATGATCTGGCGCGGAGTGACATTGAAACCGTAGACCGTATCATCCAGGCTATGCGCGTTGCCTAGAAACTTCCACAACTCAACCCCTCCGGGATTCACCAGTTTGATGCCGTAGCCTTTGGTCGCTTGCAGCAGCCAGGCGACGTAGTGCCGCATCTTCTCCCGTTCTCCCGCGGCGATCTGCTGCATGATAAACTCATTGTTCCCCATCAGCACATAGAATCCTTTGTCCACAATCGGGGTGTCCACTAATTCCTCATGCGCGTGGCGGGCAGCCATGGGAGGCACCGCAGCGTCGAACGCGGTCGTGTATCCCATCGCCGCATAGCGATAGCCGGCGGCAAATGTCGATGGGATTGTTTTGCCCGCTCCCGAGCGGGTCAACTCCGTCTTCGGCACGGGATCTAGGCGATGGTCTTCGGGACGCATTTTCCGGGCGATATTGACCTTGGGCCCGGCGATATGAGCGTGCATATCGACTCCGCCCGGCATGACCACCATCCCTGAGGCATCGATCGTCTTGCCGCCGCAAACGGAACCGACAATCCGGCCGTCCTCGATACAGATATCGCGCACCTCTCCATTGACATTGTTGGCAGGATCGTAGACTTCGCCGTTTTTAATCCTCAGCATGCCTTCAACTCCTTCACGCGCGCGAGCAAAAGGCCGAGCACCTCGTCATCGGAGGGGTATTGCGAGTCCAGCACCTTGCGAATCCGGATCGGGACGCTGTCCGTGCGGCAAATCGTCCCTTCAGCATGGATGTCTGCGGTTGCCGTGATGAAGACGATTTTGGCGATCCGCGTGGTTTCGCTCTCGTGGGTGTTCAGAGCGATCGCGGGAATCTCCGCCATGCACCGCGCGGCTTTGCCCGGCAGGCTTGCGACGGGATCAGCAGCAACAAACGGAGCCGCATCGGCCTCGCGGCAGTCCGGACGCTCCTTCCCCGCCGAAATGCCTGTCCGCTGCTTCGTGGAGCGTCTCGTGATGAGGGTCAGGCGAAGACTATCCATAAATCTTTCCCTTCAGCAGTCCGGCCTTTCGGACCAACTCCTCCATTGTTTCTTCATATGTCGGTCCGTCAGCCAGAATTGTGCATACTGGGCTTCCCTTACGCAGCCTTTCACGCGGCGCCGGGATATCTCTTACGCCACTATCCAACCATCCTTTCGTGTCAGGCGCAACTGCATTTCTCTCGGCGAAAAGGATCGCTTTCCCGAAGCACTCACTGCTGCCGAGCGCGTCTTCAAGCCTGAACGCGGGCAGCGTTCCATGCAATACCGCCTGGGTATGAAGATGGAATATCGGCAACGCATACGCCCGCTCGATCAACTCCATGGAGGCCGAATAGCGGGGATTTACTTCAGTCACGTATAGCTGTTCTTCGTCGAGCATGAAGTCCACACAATTGACTCCGGTGAGACTATACTCGCCTGTGAGAAATGTTGCCAGACGTCGCACATGATCAACCAGGAATGCCTGCCGGCCCGGATCAGCGGCTTCAGGCAGGGGCAGTATGTTGCCGCAATAATGAAATCCGTGGGCCCCGAACGGAGTCGATCCGATCAGCTGTCCGGCGATTCCCACTAAGACGCATTCCCGGCCATTCGCAAGAAAGGAAGCGGAACAGGATTTTCCCCGCAGATGCTCCTGGATCATGCATCCTTTCCCGGCGGGCGTTTCCGCCGTCCAAAAAAAAATCCCATGTCCTCCACCACCGGAGACAGGCTTGCAAAGCCAGCGCCGCCCCGGATCCGCTTGCCGGCTATCGTTGGTGAAAAGCGTTTCCGGAATCCGGAATCCTGCTCGCCTGAGACGCGAATACAGGCCCGGCCAGGTGCGCACTGACCTCACGACCGACAGCGAGTTTCCAATTATTTTGCGGCCGTCCGCGATTCGCCCGATAATGCCCGGATGGTTTTCCAGATTGGACGTGTAGGCCACCGCATCGTAGGAAAGCCCGCGGCTCGCCCGGTAAAGAGCTTCCGGACTGTAGCGCATATGAAAGTCCCGATGAAGCCCGTAAGATTCGGCAATTGATTTCAGGTCCTGATCGCCGAAAGCATCCAATGCCAGCACCGGATACCCGCTGCCCACCGCGGATGCGGCCATGGCACGCACGCTGACGCCCACGATAAGTATTTTCATAGGATATTGACATCAACAAAGAAGATAAGTCTATCACACCGCTTCTGCCGCGACGAACAGGCGTTTCCGCATTCCCTGCCGACTCTTGGCGCTGGTCTATGCCTGATGATTTTGTTAGGATAGCCAAAAAGTGACTGTCATGGAAATATTCGAGCGAGGCAAATTTGGCAAAAGAATACCAGCCGTGGACGTGGGATATACCCGAGAGCAGCACAACCGTTAAAGGCAGCGTGTCGCGACAGGACGGCTACGACCGTGTCAGCGGACACGCCGTGTACACCAGAGACATTCACCTTCCGGGCATGCTATATGCCAAAATCCTCACATCGCCATACGCTCATGCGAAAATCGAGAGCATCGATACAAAAGAGGCGGAAGCGCTCACGGGCGTCCGTGATGTTCTCAGATACAACGATTCCGACGTGCTGACGCAAAACCTTACCGGGACGGACGCGCACTATAACATACTCACACTCCCCGGCATCGGCGATTTCTATCAGCATCCGATGGGGATTGCCGTAGTCGCCGACAGCGAAGAGCTATGCGACCGGGCGCTGCGGCTCGTCAAAATCAAGTGGGAGGAGCGTCCGTTCGTCCTCGACATGGAAGAGGCCTTGAAACCCGGCGCTCCCAAAATCTGGACCGAGGTGGAACGTCTGAAAGCGAGCTCCCGGGAACCCAACACCGTCATGGTCGAGCAGGTTGACTTCGGGGATGTGGAAAAGGGATTCGCCGAGGCCGACAAAATTATCGAATACAAAATCACGAGGGCGACCAATTCTCCTGCCGGCGTCGAAGCCATGGCCTGTGTGGCCCAGTGGCGGGGCGAATTTCTGGACCTTTGGATCCACCACCAGTTTAACCAACAGACGTATCTCAGCTCCGAAACCGTCCCGTCCGTGCAATTCGACGGCGACAACATGGATAATCCCGTCACGATGCCGCACAACATCGGCTCGCTGCCCACAAAGAGGGATAAGCCCCAACCTCCGTTTGCGCCCTGGTCCAAAATGACGCTGACGTTCCCCTATCAGGGTTCCTGGTTCGGCGGCGTCACGTGGCTCGCGTATTCGGCCGCATTCATTCGCCTGGCAGTAATCCTCGCCAAAAGAGCTGCCGGCAGGCCCGTGAAACTGCTGTACGACGAGAGCCAGTTCTACTGCAACGGCGACGAAGCCGGCACGTACACCTGCAAGGTGGGTGCGAAGAAGGATGGCACAGTCACCGCGTACCACTGGCACGCCGTGGGAATGAGAAATCCCGCCATTGACAAGACCCCGGAAAGCACGAGCATACGGAATGTGCGCGGAAGCCAGGAATGGGCATTCACCAATCAGGGACATCATCAGTGCTTCAGGCACGGCGCCGCCGCATGTGTACCCCACAACATGATGTTCTCCCGAGTCGCCACAGAATTCGGTCTCGATCCCACAGTCGTTGCGCTGAAAAACGACGGCTGCCACGGACACCCGTGGGAATGGGTCGCTGCGTATCAGAAGGAAAACGGCTTCCCTCAGAGGCATAGCCTCAAAGAAGTCATCGAGCGCGGCAAGCAGGCTATAGGCTGGGACCGCAAGTGGCACGCCCCGGGCGCGAGAAAGCTGTCAAACGGAAAGATGCACGGCCTGGGATTCATGTCCATCCACGAGTGGCAGGTGGGCGTCGGATCCGGCCCCGCACCGCCGCTTGCGTGCCTGATTCTGCGCGACGGCAAAGTTAGCATCATAGGCACCCGCTGCGACATGGGCATCGGCACAGAGTCGGGATTCCGCCAGTGCGTCGCTTCCGAAATGGGATTGAAATACGAGGACACGGTTGTCCAGACGCAGCGCTCGGACAACAACGCATTTCTATTTCCCGGCCCCGGGGGCTCTTTCGGAACGACAGGCACGACGCCGCAGCTTGTTCTTGCCGCCAGGGAATTGAAACGGAAAATTCTGCAGTATGCCGTATCCCCCAGGCTGGGGCGAGGACCGGCGGAACCATTCTTCCCAGGTAAGAAGCCGGACGACCTGGATATCCGGGACAGCATGGTGTTTGAGAAAGCGAATCCGGAAAAACGGAGATCTGTAGAGGAGATCGGCCGGGCCTTCTGGAATGCGGATCCGGCCATTTCACATCCCGTCGCCGGAAGCATTTCAGGCCTCAAGTCCGAAGGGAAACCGGATTCCCGATTGTGTTTTATGGCGCGGCAGGCTCATTTCATCGAGGTTGCCGTGGACACGGAAACCGGCGCGGTGGATGTTTTGAATATGGTGTGCGTCAACGACGTAGGCCATGTTTTTAATCCCCAGGGCGCCGAAGGACAGCAGTATGGCGGCGCAATCATGGGACTCGGCCGCAGCGCCACTGAAGAAAAAATATTCTGCCCGCGCACCGGGGTCGGTCTTAATTACGATCAAATCGGCTACTTCCTGGGCACGATGAACGACTATCCGCCCATCCAATGCATCCTGCACGAAAGCCGTCTCGGCTATTCTACCTATGGAGCCTGCGGAATCGGGGAAAACATCGGCGCCAGCATTTCGGCCATCACGTCGCCCGCCATCTACAATGCCACGGGCAAATGGATCTACGATTTCCCCGTCACCCCCGAAAAGGTGCTCAGGGCGTTGGGGAAGATATAGGAAGTTGGACGGATTCCGACATGCAACAATTCATGTGCTGCAGCTGCCCGATCAGGCGCTGCATAGATATCTAATTCTTATTTCTTTGAAGTTGGTCTGTGGACTTCCTGACTTTGTTTGCGGAGCGATGTTTGGTTTCAAAAAGGTTCGGAAAAAACAGGCATCCATTCGCGGCAATTGAACCGGCTGATTGCCGCGTTATTCTGCGGCGCTCAGCGCCTCATTTACCAAGTCTGCAATTGCGAGTTTTTCCGCCCAGAGGAGGAGGTAGTTGCGGTCAAGGCGCCCGCCTTGGACCTTAATCACACCAAGAGCGTCTCTCCATTGCCTCTCAGAAATCCTTGATCCCATTTTATACCAGACGAGTTTCTGCAGGATAACGTCCTCCGGGCTGGCGATGAAAATTTTTTGCTTTTCCGATTCGTCAACAGCTACCGGAAAGCGCCTTTGCATTTCCTCAAGAGCGTAATCGTCTTTTCTCTGAATAAAAAAATCGATTTTTTGGACCGTTTCGAAGTGAACGGCATTGAAGGATGCCGTCTGCTGAATCGCTTGCGTTACCCTTTCCGAATCAATGTAGAACTCCTTTTGCATCGCCTTGACGAAAGCTGGTATTTTGGCTGAAGGCAGATCGATCACCAGATCGATGTCCTGCGTGGCGCGCGGGATGCCAAGTATGGAGCTGGCAATCGAACCCCCGGTCAGATAAGGGATTTCAAGGCTTTCAAGAATTTGCGCTACGTGCAGAAGAATTCGAATCGGTTCGGCGGGCATCAGTATCCCTCTCGCACCGGATCCCAATCAAACATACGGGTCATCAATTCCCGATCGAGCCACAGTGCCGCGAAACGCATCAGGATTTCTCTTTCGGTAGCGTGCGGATGCCGAATGCGTATCCCGGCAATGGCCAGTTCCTGGCAGGTCCTGGTGAGCGAATCAATCATCGCCGCCTTTCGCCATACAGGCGCGTCTCGCAACAAGCTTAGATACACGTGCTCTGTCGCCCTGTCCGTGTCATTCTGTGCATTTTCATTGGTGACCATTGTGTCACATCATAACCTATCAGTCCGTCTTGGACAACAATCGAGACTGCAACAACGCCGGTTTGTGAAAGCCCTGCATGAAACAAAGGCGTTCTCTTCAATCCTTTTTAGAAGGGAAATAAACGGATTCCCCGTACTCGCGGATTCCGAATTCTGCAATTATCCTGCGGCCGTCAGCGCCGATCATGAACTCGAAGAACTTTTCCGCCAGGGCCTGATTGTATTGAAGGTTCGGGTGCCTTGCCGCGCTTATGAGGCAGATTTCATATTGATTGGGAGGGCCCTGAACCAGGCGCCTCAGATTGGGAGTCTTTGCTTTGTGCAGTGTCCATGTCGAAGAATCGAGCATATGGTATTGGCCATTCTGGTCGGCGTAAAGAAGCGAAGACAAAATGAATTGCCGGCTCACTTCATACCAGCTTGCCTTTTGCGGATCAAGGCGCAATGCTTCCCATATCTTCCGCTCCAGGATGTCCATCCCCCCTCCATCTCCCCTTGAAAGATATGGGCTCCCTGCATGAAAGATCCTTTTGTGAACTTCCGTGAGATCTGATAGATCGGCAATCCCCGCCGGATCCGCCGCCGGGCCGACAACTATCGTGTAGTTGTGCATCAAATCGGCTTTTTTTGCCACATGACCTTCCGAAACAAGGCTGGCCGTTGCCTCCTTTTCATGCCCTATGGTCAGATGAACCAGGCCGTTTCTCGCCAGATTGAGTCCCGGACCCGGCGGCGTCTTAACGCAACGCACCGCGCCTCCATGCTTGGACTCAAAGGATTTCGCAAGCGCATCGATCAATCCAAGCTCATAGGGGCTTCCTGTGGCAATTACTATTTGTTTGTATTGCTGAGAAAACGCGACGGCGCAGAATCCGATGATCCAGATAGCAGCGAGAGACATCAAGCGCAGCCTGCCGCTGTAAAATTTCCTGCGAATATTCGCTTCTCTTTGAATCATGCGCCCCTCATTCTGAACTGCCCGCAAACCGGGATGGCGCGAGTGATTGTCAATCCGGGCCCCAGCCCCCCGGCGATCCTGGAAGATGCGGAAGCGCCTCCGGCTTGATTTTGGACTCGATGGTATCCAGCGTTCCGCTGACGATGTTTTGTTTGTCTTTATAGCCCGCATGGAAAACCACCGCAATGGGTGTTTCCGGAGCATAATGGATCCTCAGTTTGCGGATGATTTCCGCAAAGTCTGTTCGATGCGTAAAAATGGCCATCGTGCAACGGTGCGCAGCAAATCGCACCCGGATATCCTTGCTTAACGAATAAATGATATCGGCTTCTTCGATAAGTTTGATTGCCTTCACGGTTGCAAGATCCGCGTCTCCCGGACCCAACCCCACCAGAAAGACTCCGGCGGTTTTGCCGTAAACCGGATTCCACAAAAACACCACTCCGAGCAAAAGCGGCGCTGCAAATTTTAGACAAGCGACCTTCAGACGACCGGGTATTCCCTTTTGTGTCATTCGAATCCTTCTCGAGCCCCTCAAATTTTCAGGATAACGATCCTGAAGCCGTGATCCGGATTTCACATCAGGCGAAGCAGAGAGTCTTTTTAGTTCCGCCGCCCGAGGCATCAGACAAGCTGCCTGGCAATGTCGTAGACGCCCTCCGTATCCAGCACAAGATCGTTTCTTTCAAACAATTTTCCTATACAGGCTTTGTGGACTTTCATCTTGGGATTTCCGATGGCAAGAGCGCCCAGCGCTCTTTTGCCGCCGTACTCCGCAAAATCATCTCCAGGCTTGATACCCTCTATTCCCAGGGGTTCCGTCAGATTGAAATCGAGAAGGAACTGCAGCCTCGGCCTTCCCGCCCACGAAGCCTGCGGAAGCATGCGCAGGCCGACCGGACCGGCAGCAACCAGCATTTCTGTGCTATCCAGCTGCTCTTCCATCACTTCGATTGCGGAAAGATCTATGACCTCGAACGTTCCTCCTGAAGCCGCAGAACCGGCGCGAAACGCTTCCGCTGCCCTGCGCGCGCCTGCCAGCGTGCGCTGCGCCAGTTCCTCGTTAAAGCGGTTTCCAAGCAGCTGCGCAGGAATAGATGCAAGCCGGACCGCACATCCTTCGCCTGCCAGCAAAAGCGCGGCCCGCAGTCCGACGGGGCCGGGACCGATGACCAAAGCGGACACCCCTCGCAGTTCTGTCTTTCGGGCCAATCTGGCAACGGCGGTGCACGCCGTCGTGTTGCAGCCGTTCGAATCAAGCATCAGCGAGACGCGGAACGGTCCGAAAAATGTGCGCCTGGCTTCCTGAAGCAACCGCTCTCCCGCTTCCACGTCAGATCCGCCTATCCAGACCGCAATGCTCCTGAGATCCGGTATGCCGCGAGTGAACAAGGCGCTGAGTACAAGGCCGGGCACGTTCGCAGGCTTGATCCCGCCGTAGCTTTGCACGGCATCCGCGCCGGCATCATGCGCGACGATGCTGTCGAATGTGCTCGGAAATGCGTCCGTGTCCAATTGAATCAGGATGTTTTTCATAGTTCTATCCCCGGAGCTCCTTTACTTGTGCTCCGCGATTCTGCGGGCGGACGCAGAACGACCGCCCTCTGCCCATGGAATCCATGTAAGACTGCACCCGCCGGGCAAGATCCCGGGCACGGTCCCGTCCCTCTATGAGTCCGTAGACCGCCGGCCCCCACGAACTCTGGCCTGCGCCCGCCGCTCCATGTTCGAGAAGAAACTCCACCAGCCTCTCCAGCACCGGCGATGCAAAACGGCCGCCTTGAACGGAAGCAAAACAATCTCCTACCATACACTGGATGCTCGTCAGCGCCTTGCCAAAATTTTCAATATCCTTTTCCACGAGCGCAGGGAGCATCTTCATCAGCAATACCCAGCTGATTTTCTCCACCAGGCCGGAAGGCGCTGCAGGCAACCGCAGGAAGGCGCCGTTCTCCTTCTCGCCGCTAAAACCCGGGCCTGTATCAGGAATGACAATCACAAAATGCCACTCTTCCGGCATGGCGTGGCGGAACAGTAGCGGCGGAACCCCTCCCTTCTCAACCTGCCTTGCATGGCGAATTCCGTCTGTGATGATGGGATCCCGGATAAGGCGGTGCCCCCCATCCAACACGAATCCGCCATGACGGAATGTGGCAATCCCGATCCCCGAGTGCATCCCCCGTTCGACGGCCAAAGCGATATCCCCGACGCTGAGCTTAAGACCGGCCAGCTGCGCCAGGGCCTTTCCGACGGCAAGACCCAGCTGGGTTCCCGAACCCAATCCCACATGCGCCGGGATTTCCTCAACCAGATTTAAATAGGCGCCCCTCGGAATCCCGTAGCGGGCGATAAATCGCTGCGCATACGCCTCGATCCGGTCCCTTTCAGCCCCTTCAATCCGCAATCCGTCCGCTGCCGCAGCTCTCAAGATCAATCGCGGCCGATTCACAGCCATCCCAATGCTGCCGTAAAGCCGCCCCTGATCCCCGTTGTTTTCCAGCAGGCCCAGGTGAAGGCGCGCGCAGGTTCTCACTTCAATCATTTTTCCCATGCCTTTCGACATATTCCATTACCAAACGGAAAGCCAGTTTTTCATTTTCGGATCCCGTTTTCTCCACAACCTTCATGTATTGGTTTAATGAATTTTCCGCTCTTTCGGAGTTATAAACGCCCAGGCGTGTGGCCAGAATAGCGGCCTCAACCACTGCGTTGCTTGCCCTGCAAAAGCCCAGAAAATCCTTTTGCCGACCCCGGTGCAGAATCCGGCATATGAATTCAGCCCTATCATCGGAACCGGTTTCGGAATTCGCCTCGAGTTCCAGCCAGGAGCACGTGTCCCGAAAAACCACTCCTTTTATGACCACCGAAGGAAACGACGGCAAAGCCTCGTCAAAAAGCGCGCATTTAACAAATGCCAGGACATTGTCGGACAGATTTGCCACTCCGCAGCCTCCCGAGCGCATGTTGCGGAATGTCCGGCTGCTGCGGAATGGTCGCACAACAACGAATGCGTCGCCCCATTCGATGCCCATCGGGGCAAAGTTGGCATTGCCGTTCTCATCCACCGTTGAAAAGATGGTTTCAATAATCACGTACCAAGTCTCCGGTTCACCGGATCCGCGGCTGCGGGTCTAAACAAGCCAGGAGTTCAAGTATCCCCAGCGCAACTCGGATTCCTGCGTGTATTTTTTGCCCAATTGCACCGCCAGCCTCGCTTTTTCAAGCTCTTTTCCCAGGTAAAACGCCTGCGCGGCGTCCTCGATCTTCAGCCGGTCGAAGATGCGCCGGACATCCGTATCCTTGACAAAAATCCTGTTATTGAAAACGTAAATATAGCTGCCGTCCGCAAATATCCTGAAGTTGCGGTCACGGACCCGCGCCTGCATCGCGCGCAGTTCTTCTTCGCTGAAGCATTCAAACGGAGGATCTTTCACCGTGATCAGCCCATCGCTCAGATGCTTGGGCAAAACTCCGTGCCGGCAGGCGTAATGCATGAGCCGCCGCGCAATATCCATTTCGCGCACCGCGCCCCGGGCCCAGGAAATTACCTCTGTCGTCAGAACGTAGTTGATCTTCAGTTCGTCGATAATCCCGGCCATCAGCGCCGTGACGCCCGTCGTGTCCGCGTCGGTCAATTCCGTGAGATTGCCCAGGCCGACGAGCATCTCCGCCTGCGGGTACCTGCGGCGAACAGAGATATAATTTTCTATGGATTTGGTGAAGCCGAAGCCGATGGGATTCAGAACCGGATCGATGATGTAATGAACGCTCCAGCCTTCCAGCCGCTCAATATTGCGGTATAGAGATCCCAATCCTTTTCCGAAATCCGGAATTACGACGGCCTTGCATCGCAGCCTCCGGGCAATTTCAATATTTTGAGCATTGATGCTCAGGGCATAGTCCGCTCCGGCCCTGTCGGCATTCAGGATATCATCCGAATTGAACGAATCCACGCTGACGGCAAATCCGCGCTTTTTGAGCGCTTTGACTGCACGCCCGATCTCCGAAAATCCACCCTTCACCGGGCATCCCAGGTCGATAACGTCGGCACCGCTTGCCCGATAATAGGACGCTCGCTCCAGTATCTGATCCGGGCTGAGCTCGTATGCATTGACTATTTCGGCGATAATTCTTGCCTGGTATGCACCATAATCCTTCAAATTTTGGCCTGATCCGAAATAGCCCGGAATATCTTTTAAATTCTTGGGCCCCCGAACCACTTCAATGCCGAGCTTGTCTGCAATCGGCGCGAAACCGCCTCGGCACAGACCCGGTATCATGATGCGGTCGCAGTTCCCGATATTTGCCAGATGCTTTGCCACATACCCCGTGTCCATTAGCGCAGCAACCGAAATCGGCAGGACAGAAATGTCATATTCTCCGGCCTGCAAAACCTTTTTCAGCGTATCCGCGAGGGCTCGAGCAGCCAGTTTCCCGGTTACAAACAGGTAGCGCGGCATCGTTCCGACTCCTTGCACTCTTCATCCCCCCAATACAGGCGCTTGAGAAATGCTGTTTCGAGGATGGCACAAATCTCGGGCATTTTTCCATCTCAAAAGGCGGAATTGCCGGCAACGCGAATTATAGGGAGTTTCTTGCCGTCGAAAGGCAGATTTTTTCTCATACGGGTTTGACAAACGAGATCATGGAACTTATCAAAAAAAGCGGAAAAAATGTGGATGTTTAACAAATTTAATTGGAGGTTCCATCCATGAGTTTCATGTCTTTTGACATTTTTGAGGATATGGCGAGAATGCGAAGGGAAATCGACCGGATCCTGGGTGAAGACAGGATCTCCTCATGGACCTTTCCATTCTCACGGATTTCATTTCTTCCAGGCAGAGCGTCACGGGCGTATCCGCTGGTCAACATCAGCGAGGACAAAGACAATTTCTATGTCGATGCCCTGGCCCCGGGTCTTGAATCCGACGCCCTGACAGTTTCCGTTTCCGGAGACCAGTTGGTCATTTCGGGAGAGAAAAAGCCCCTGCCCAAAAACGTCAAACCGGAGCTCGTCCACCGCAGCGAACGGGCCACGGGGCAATTCTCGCGAAGTATGTCCCTTTCCGCCGGTGTTCAGAGCGACAAGGTTCATGCTAGCTACCTCAACGGCGTGCTGAAAATAGTTTTGCCAAAAATGGAAGAAGCCAAGCCCAAACAAATACAGGTTAAAGTGGGCTAAACCGGCAATGCCATGGATCGAGGAGGAATGAAAAATGACCGAAAAAACAGCTGCTCTTACAACTGAAAAAACGGGATCACTGGATACGAGGAGCGAAAAATCTCTGGCCACCAGAGACGATACTCTCTATATCGCGCCGCCTGTCGATATTTTTGAAACCGATGATGCGCTCACGGTGGTGGTGGATCTTCCCGGTGTTGCCATGGATTCTGTGGACATCCGGGTTGAGGACAGCATTCTGACAATTAAGGGTAGAGCTGACTACAATCCGAAGGCCGATTTGCTGCGCCAGGAATTCAGTCTCCAGGGATATTACCGCCAGTTCCAGCTCAGCGATGAAGTGGACCAGGACAAAATCTCTGCGGAATCCAAAAACGGAGTCCTTACAATTACACTTCCCAAAGCGGAGAAGTCCAAACCGAAGCAGATCAAGGTGAAGATTAATTAGCACCCGGTAATTTGTCCTGCGACTATTGGCCGCGCCTCGTTGTCAGGCAAAAGCGTCAGGTTTCAGGTTACAGGTTTCAGGTTTCAGGTTCCACGTGCCAGCCTGGAACCTGTAACCTGGAACCGATTACGCGCCTGCCCGGTTTCCCCAGCATTGATTGACTATGAAGGTGCAGTCATGGCAAGAAATTACTATGCGATTTTGGGAGTTTTGCCGACTGCGACTGAGGATGAAATCAAGTCAGCCTATCGAAGACGCGTGAAGCAGTATCATCCGGATCGCTTCGGCAAAGACAGTGCCCCATTTCTGACCATTCAAGAAGCATATGGCGTCCTGGGAGATCCGGGAAACCGCAGCCACTATGATCGCAGTCTGCAAGAAGGAGAAGCTCAACCCGTGCCGGTCCGGCAGCGTGGAGCTGAAATCCTGCGTCCGAGAAGAGCTCCGGTTGAGCCACTGACCGCGCCGCACGGAACAGCAAACTTCGGGACCATATACCCGCCGGCTTCTTTTCAGACATTCAGCCCGTCTTTCGACGAGATCTTCGACAATCTTTGGAATGAATTGCAGCGATATCCGGAAACGAAATCGGGCAGACATGCTACCTTGAGCATGGAAATCCGGTTGACTCCGGATCAGGTGCGACGCGGCGGAACTGTTCGAGTGGATCTGCCTCTGATGCGTCCATGCGAGATATGCGCGGGGCGGGGAGACATTGGAACGTTTTATTGCCGGCGCTGTCATGGAACCGGATCGCTCCGGGACGAGCTCTCATTTCTGGTGGAGTTTCCTCCCGGTATCAACGATTCCCATCAGATCGCCATTCCTCTCGACCAATACGGCGTGCATGACCTCTGCCCTGTATTGGTTTTCCGGGTGACTCGCGAAGGCGATTTTGAGGGCATGTGAAATTCGTTGGGGCGAGGATCAAACCGGGTATGCTATCATCTCCAGCCATGGTCAAACCCGCCGTGGTGTGGTTCCGTCTTGACTTGCGCCTCGCCGATAATCCCGCCCTGGATGCCGCAGCCACCCTTCAAAGACAGGTTGTCCCGGTTTTCATCTGGGCGCCCGAAGAGGAAGGAAACTGGCCGCCCGGGTCCGCCGGCCGCTGGTGGCTGCATCATTCTCTGAAATCTCTTGACGCAGGATTCAAAAATCTCGGAATTCGTCTCATTATCCGCCGGGGGCCTTCTCTCGATGCCTTGCGTTCCGTTATTCAGGAAACCGGAGCCGCCGATGTTTTCTGGAATCGGCGCTGCGAACCGGCTCTTGTTGCAAGGGATGAGAAGGTCAGGCAGGCGCTGCAATCGGACGGAATCAATGTCCGCACATTCAACGCATCCCTGCTCTTTGATCCCGAGGAAATAAGAAACAGCAGCGGCAAACCATTCCAGGTGTTTACGCCGTTCTGGCGGGCGTGCCTGTCGGCCGCTCCGGACTTTCTTCCGCTGACGGCCCCAATGCTCAACGGGACCAAAAGACCGCCATCAACCCTGTCACCGGATGACTTGGCCCTGCAACCCGCCATCGACTGGGCAGAAGGATTTCGTTCCGCATGGCAGCCGGGGGAATCCGGTGCGCACAATATACTGCACCGGTTCCTTGACGACGCACTGCCGGCCTATCCGGAGAACCGTGATTATCCCGCGATCTCCGGCACTTCGCGTTTATCGCCGCATCTTCATTTCGGCGAAATATCGCCCCGGCAGGTCTGGCGGGCCTGTGCGAAGCATCGAGGCGCCGCGTCCAAAGCATTTCTGCGACAGTTGGGCTGGCGGGAGTTCGCGCATCATCTGCTGTATCACTTCCCTCACACAACCGACCGGCCGTTGCGGACGCAGTTCGAGCATTTTCGGTGGCGGACAAATCCGCAAAGACTCAGAGCGTGGCAGAAGGGCCTCACCGGATATCCGATCGTGGATGCGGGAATGCGTGAACTGTGGAGGACCGGATGGATGCACAACCGGGTGCGCATG
>JAEAME010000727.1_pt1 | contig 29634 bp, 25 predicted proteins | sample 8958731 | NCBI WGS metagenome assembly JAEAME01 (sample SAMN16933194, study PRJNA681113) | bioreactor sludge metagenome | isolation source: anerobic bioreactor sludge (Control) | place: India:Bengaluru | collected 2018-10-24
TTATTTTTATTATATCACATAAGGCTTGCTTACAGAAAAATTTTCACAGGCTCGATGTTGCTATCGCTATTTTAACTCTTATCGTTCAAATGAAATTAGGGATTTAATTGTTAAATGTTATAAATACATACTATTTTGGGGTGGTAGAGGCCTCTGGTTCAAATCCAGTCACTCAGACCATCGAAACAGCCGAAAAACAAAAATGTTCTTCGGCTGTTTTGTATTATTGCATTTTATGGCAACCCATTTTTGCTTATAGCATATCATAGCTTTAACCGGATATTTGATATAATTATTATCTAAGTATCACTCCGCATGCTATCGGCATGCCGGCGTTGCCTGAGGGCTGCGATGTAAAATCGTCTGGCCTTGCGTGGATAAAAAGCGGGCGGCCGATAACATCGCTCACTTTGAAACGGTCAGTCAGAAATGCGCTCAGCGCATATCCGCCCATGTTTGTAAACAATGGCACCAGGTCTCCGGCGTGATACGGATGCTGACAGTTATTTGGATTATAATGAAACCCTATATCGGTAAAAACTCCTTCGGGACTGCCGACGCAGCCAAGCCCGTCATGTATGTGCATACCGTAAATTGCCCCGCCGCAGCGTTCATTCCGATAAGGAAGGCCAATTACGTTTGCCAGAACCAAAACACCCGTCTCGGTCTGATGAAATTCACAACTTCCGCTTATCGCCGGATATCTCTCAGCACCATTTATGTATGCAATTGCGTCAGGACTTTGGGAAAGCCACCATAATATAAAAGTATTTGTTATATCGTACTGGTTCAAAAAAATCACCTCCAGCAACAGTATATGGAATAATTCGATTGTCAGCGACAAATACACCCAGGTTTATAAATAAAAAGCCCCGCACCGGTCCGTGCGGGGTTGTTCTTATTCTTTAACGTATTCAACGTCATTGATGATGAGTGATTTTCCGTTTTTTGAAAATGTGTATTCCTGGCTGTCCCCGAGGATGGTGATAGTTATTTTTCCGTTTTCCTCGTCCAGCACATAAGTACCTTCGACCTGGATACCTATATAATCCATGACCACTTTATCGCCAAGAAGACTGAACTTATACGATGTGCCGTCCTCAGCTTTATATGTGCCGCCAAGCTTGTTCTCACAGGACACAAGGCTTGAGGCTATGATCACAAGAACAAATGAAAGCGCAAGGGTTTTTATAATTATCTTTTTCATTTATCTTTCTCCCGTCAAGGCTTTTAATTTACAAAAGTATAACACATACCAGCCGTTTTGTCAATCAAAAAAATCAAAAAGCGGACGGCGTCATGCCGTCCCGCTTTATCTTTGAATTCAGTCAGCTTTTGAATATTTAACAAGACCGATTTTTATATAATCTTCGCCTTGTTCAAAATCAAATGTGCCGCTGTATTTTTCGACGTCCTCATCTTCACTGTCAAATGTCAAAGTTATTTTTCCGTCTTCAACTTTATATTTGCCTTCAACGGTTGCACTCACACTGCCGAGTACCATTACATCAAGTGTGACTTTACTTCCCTTGAATGTGAACGCTGCACCTGTTCCCAGTATGTTTGCCTCATATTTTCCGGAAAGCGTTCCACAGGACGCAAGCGATACTGAAAGAATGATAAAGACGAAGAATAAAGCTGTGATTTTCAATATGGAATTTTTCATACAGTACTCCCTTTTATTTATGTATTATTATAGGATAATTTTTACCCACGGTCAATCATGAAGTAAAGCGAAGCCATTTATCATTTGATTTTTCTTTTCATAAGGAGTGGCAGACCCGACACGGCGGTTAAAATGCAGAAGAAAGCGCACAGAGCCACGAAAAAGTTTCCGGTCATCATATAGATAGTTTTTCCGTCGCGGGCTCCGGCACCGGCTACGATATACCCGGCAGTAAGCGGCTCAAGCTGTTTTATAACTTTGCCGGCCGGAGTTATGATTGAAGATATTCCGGTGTTTGCAGCGCGCAGGACGTACCGTCCGCTTTCAACTGCACGCAGCTTCGCCTGCGAATTGTGCATGCGCCCTGCCGCAGAATCGTAAAACCACGAGTCGTTCGTCGAGATTACCAACACCTCGGCGCCGTCAATAAGGCTTTCGCGGGCCAGCTGCTCGTATATCGAGTCGAAGCAGATGAGCGAGCCGAATTTTATTCCGCCTGACACGATTATTCCACTGTCACTGCCCGGCGTGACGTCCTCGTCGAGCATAGCGATCTCACCGAGCGGCGGAATCAGGGTCGTAATTATTCCGCGCAGCGGAAGGTACTCGCCGAACGGTACTAAGTGGCGCTTCGAATATGTTTCTTCACTTACTGTGCCGTCGGTGTTGAACAGCACAAGCGAGTTGTATTCGTTCCCTTCTGCGTCATCGGTAAAGATGCCCACGATAATAGGTACGCCGCACTCCGACGCCAGCTTCTTTATGCGGTCGGCTGTGATCGGAATTTCATCAAGAGTGGCCGGAATTGCGGTTTCAGGCCAGACGATTATATCCGGTTTCGGCTCCTCCGACGCAGCACGGCGTGTATACTCGATGTAGATGTCGAGCATGTCTGCAACTTTCATATCCCATTTGTCACCGGAGCCGATGTTCGCCTGTACCACAGCAGCGGTGAATTTTTTTTCGTCTTGATTATTAGCAGCATTAATGAGGATAACGCCGGCTGCGGCGTTGAAAATTATAAGTCCGGCGGCAGTCATGGCGCACAGCCTGGTTTTATTTCTTTCAAGCAGAGCGTACGCAACGGTGGAGTTCACTGCGACTACCAGGAAGGTTATAAAATACGACCCGAAGAGAGATGCGGTCTGAAACATTACGGGCATGTCGGTCTGACCTATCGCAAGCCTTGCCCAGGGCACTCCGGTCCAGAAAAGGGTCTGGCTCCACTCAAAGATCACCCAGAGGGCAGCAGCCAGAAACGGCATTATAAACCCGTTCGACTTTACAAACTTCGTCCTGCCGAAGAGCATTGCCAGCGGAAATATCAGCCCGCCTACTAATGCCTGGAGCAGCGAGAGCCCGAACCAGCCGGCGAGTACGACGACAGCCGCCGCTCCCCGGTTCATTCCGGTGAACTCAAGCGGCCAGAGAAATATAAACCAGTGATAAATCACGATGTAAAAGCTCATGAAAAAGAGGAGCCCGTACCCGTATGCGCGGCCAGGGCTGACATCCCGGCGGCGCACCATATCGAGCAGCGCATATATGGCGGGAATCAAGGTGAGCCACTCAAAGATGCCGAGCTGTGTGAAAATCAGCGTAAATCCGGTGAGAACGCCGCCCAGAGCCAGCAGAGCCAGGCGCGATGAAGCGCTCATTCCGGCACCCTTCGCACCATCGGTACTATTTACCTGAAGTCCTTTAAGAACCATATCTCATCCTCCGGAAGCCGGAATTCGCGGCCCGAAAGATATCCGAGCGCGCCGGTGTCGTCGGTAAAATCAAAGCGGATACGCCAGGCGTATAGAGCCTGGTACTTGTAGCCGCGCTGCCTGTCTTCACGGTTGACGGCGTACTTCCCCTCTCCGAGCAGCGGGAATCCGGCGTGAGCCAGCTGTGCACGGATTTGGTGGGTGCGTCCGGTGACAAGTTCTATCTCAAGCAATGACTCTCCGTCCCTTGCGCTGAGGACCTTGTATTTAGTAATGATTTCCTTGTAGCCCGGCTTTTTTGTGTCCGAAATGGTGACGGTGTTGTTCATCTCGTCTTTCATCAGCCAGCCGGTAAGCGTTCCGGATTTCTCCTTCGGCACCCCGTGGACGGCACAGAAATAAAACTTGCTGACCTCGTTATTCCTGATCTTTTCGTTCATGACACGCAGGGCCTAGGCGTTCTTGGCCGCGATTACAATGCCGCCGGTGTTCCGGTCGATGCGGTTGCAGAGAGCAGGCGAAAATGACTGCTCGCCCGCAGGATTGTATTCACCCTTCTGGAATAGATAAGCCCTTACGTGCAGTATCAGGGTATTGTCTGCCCCTTCTGTGTCCTCATGGACGAGAATCCCCGGGCGCTTGTTGAGAAGCATTATATTCTCATCCTCGTAAACAATAAAGAGTTTGGGCTTTATCGAGGTGAGCGCACCCTCGTCCCGTTCGGGCGAGCCAAAAAACTCTTCCTTTATGAAGAGCTGGACTTCGTCGCCCTCCTTGAGAATATAGTTCTGCTCGCAGCGGGCGCGGTTGACCTTTATTTTTTTAATTCGGATGAATTTGTACATCAGCGATGCGGGCAGCCCCTTAACCGCTTTGGTGAGGAATTTGTCAAGACGCTGTCCGGCGTCGTTGCGGGTGATTTTAAGAATGCGCATATTCCACCATTCTATCTATAATTAATGGAGGACATTATTTTGCCCTCCATCAAATGTATATCAGATAATTATTTCGTTCCGAAGATTCTGTCGCCGGCGTCGCCGAGGCCCGGGACTATATAGGCGTGCTCGTTCAAGTGATCGTCAAGCGCTGCGGCGAAGATGTCAACATCAGGGTGATCTGCCTGCAGTCTTGCTACGCCCTCGGGTGCCGCTACGAGGCACATCATACGGATGTGAGTACAGCCGTGCTTCTTGATCGAAGTAATTGCGTCAGACGCTGAGCCGCCGGTAGCGAGCATCGGGTCGACGAGAATCGCGGTTCTGTCTTCTATATCAAATGGCAGCTTGCAGTAATATTCAACCGGATTGTGGGAATCGGGATCGCGGTACAGCCCTATGTGTCCGACCTTTGCAACCGGTACCAGTTCGAGCAGTCCGTCGACCATTCCGAGTCCGGCGCGCAGGATCGGAACTATAGCGAGCTTCTTTCCGGCAATCATTTTAGCTTTCATTTTGGTTATCGGGGTTTCGATTGTCACTTCCTCGAGCGGCAGGTCGCGTGTCAACTCGTAACCCATAAGCATAGCCACTTCGTTGAGCAGCTCACGGAAGTCCTTTGACCCTGTCTTCTTGTTTCTCATGATCGACAGTTTGTGAGTGATCAGCGGGTGGTCTATAAGATGAAACTGGCTCATAGTTTCTCTCCTTTATTTCTTATTCCTGTCCATTATACTCCGCATGAGCTGCTTTTTCAAGTATTATTTGCAAATTCAACGATAAAAAGCTGAAGTTTTCGGCAGGCTGTATTTACAATGAGAGAAAAGGATGATAAAATAATGGGGTATGGGCAGAAGTCAGGATAGAAATTTGACTGTCCGTCCATCCTAGCCTCCCCTAACAGGGGAGGTGGCGCGCCGTGCGCGACGGAGAGGTTTTCGATGTGACTCTCTTTCGTTGTCAAGTCTTTGATCTTCGCCAAAAGTGTCACATGAGAAATACAGTTGTACCTGTACCCAGGGCTCAAGTTTAATTTTATTTTATAAGATATTCATTATGAATTATTGAAGGACGGCTCAATTGATGTCGGAACAGAAAAAAACTGTCGGTATATATACACTCGGCTGCAAGGTCAACCAGTATGAGAGCGAAGCACTCGCCGAGAGGTGCTCGGCGTTCGGTCTGGCCGTTCTTCCGCCCGAGGAAGTCTGCGACGCCTATATCATAAATACATGCACAGTGACAGGCGAGGCCGACCGCAAGGCGCGGCAGTTCATCCGGCGGGCGATCTCGCAGAACCCCGGCGCTTATATCGTTGTGACCGGTTGCTACTCACAGGTAAACCCCGACGCAGCATCGAAGATACCCGGTGTCGATTATATATGCGGAAATACAAAGAAGCTCGCGGCAGCCGAGGCGGTGGTCTCGCTGCTTGAATCGGGACGGAAAAGGCCCGAGCCCGAAATATCCGTCGGGGACATCGGCTGCTCCCCCTTTGAAGCGATGAGTATCGGCAGCTATAACCGGACGCGGGCGGTCGTAAAAATCGAGGACGGCTGCGAGTCGCACTGCACCTACTGTATAATTCCGGCGGCGCGCGGCAAAATACGTTCAAAACCACCCGCCGACGTAATTCGAGAGATCAGAGTGCTGACAGAGAACGGATGCCGCGAGGTTGTGCTCACCGGAATCGAGACGGCGGCATACGGGCGCGACCTTCTGAATACCGATCTCGCGACCCTTCTTGCCGAACTCGACAGGATTGAAGGTATCGGGCGCGTACGCCTCGGATCGCTGGATCCCTCTCTGCTGAAACCTGACTTCATCAATCGTATTGCTGGACTCCGATCTCTTGCGCCTCACTTCCATCTCTCGATGCAGAGCGGCTGCGACCGCATGCTCAACCTGATGAAGCGGCGGTACAACACAGAGATGGCATCGCGGTCGATGGAACTCTTGAGGCGTACAATACCCGGTGTGCAGTTCACCACCGACATGATAGTAGGCTTCCCCCAGGAAAGCGACGCAGATTTTCAGACTACGCTTGATTTTGTTCAGAAGGAGAAATTCCTCGCGATACACGTTTTTGCCTACTCGCGCCGCGCAGGAACGCCTGCGGCTTCTATGCCCGGACAGATACCGGCTGAAATAAAGAGTACGCGTTCAGCGGAGCTGATTCGTGTTGAACGTCAGATAAGGCGCGGCATACTCGATGAAATAATCTCAAAGTCGCCGGTCTGCGATGTGCTTTTTGAATCATATGACGGTGTAAGAGCTTACGGTCACACCGGCTCATTTATCGAGGTCGGCGTGCCCTCTGAAACACCGCTCGGACAAGTAATAAAAAAGGTCAGGCTGACGGGTCACGACGGTGACATCTGTTACGGAAATCTCAGTGAAAAGGATTAAATGATATGGACAATCAGGTTGTGGACACACCGGTGAGAAAGCGCGGCATTGTCGTCGGATTTGCAACTCTGCCCGAAAAGCTGCTTTTCAATATGCGGCTCGACGTGGGACTTAATATGAAGGTTGATTTTCTGCGTTTTCTCCAGCGCCATTACAAAGAGGTGGAGAAGCGCGACCCTAATCTTGACGAGTTATATTTTCTTGACAGATACCTTAATATTCTCGGTTACGGCGCCTCCCCGGTCGGTGAAGTTCTGACTGATACACCTTTTCTGGCCGAGACTTACGCCGACCTTATGGCAAAGCGCAACGCGGTAAAAAGGAACTCAGATGCTCCGTCACTCGCCGAATTAACAGGCGTTGCCGGACGCTATCTCACACGCTCCGGAAAATTATCGCCGTTCGGTGAATCCGCGGCTCTTTCTGCGGGGGAGATGTCTGACCTCAGGTTAATATTATCAGGGTGTATGCCCCGTGTCCTGACAGACGACAGCGCAGTTGGAGAGAAAAAGCGCCGGGGAGCTTTGCCGGTTCCGACGCCGGGCAATATCCTCGCCGTTCTTTCGCCATCCGTGGGAATGACGGGCGCTGAGTTTACCCGCGCTCTTGGCCGTGCGGTATTAACACCGAGCGGAGCGGCATTATATCGCGGTGAGCTTATCGGAGAAACCGGCGTAGTAGGAGCAGTATCAAAACTTTCATGCGGCGCGACGATCGACCTTAACTCCGTCCCCGGCGTCCTGCCCGGGAGCGAGCTGACCGAACTCTGCGACGCTGCGCACGGGTCGGTTCTTGCCGTGGTGGACCAGATATATTTCCGTGATTTCGCCGCCGCAGCCGGAAACGAAAAAATCTGGTTTAATATTATCGGGAGCGTCTCGCATACAGATACTCTTGTGGTTATGCATGACAGTGCCTCACCGATGTCGCTCAATATGTCTCTCATCCGGTCACTGGCACGGCATACCGGTGAAAAGTTTCTTCTGCGCCGCCAGGCGAGGGGAGCGTCAGCCAGCGCTGGCACCGGGAGTTCGCGCTGTTATGATGCGGAGTCGAAGCTGCTTTTAACAACTGCAACCGGGAACACCTTATCCGATCCCTTCTTCATGTCTCTTGACGCAGTACTCACCGCCGCGGCGCAGTGCGTGGCGGGCGGAGCTGAGTTCACCGATATCGCTCTGTCCTTCTCTGCCGGAATTCCAGGCGCATCAGCCGCCCGGGACATGTCAGATCCTCAGCCCGGGGGAGACGCGCTCTCCCTCATACTCGGAGCCTACCGCGCTCAGATCGAATACTGTTTGCCCGACACCGGCAGCGTTTACACATATTCGGGCATGCATTACAGTTTTATAGTATCGGCGGCAGCAAAGCTGAATTCCAACCCTGTGTCCGCACACTTCATAGCGCCGGGCAACGGAGTTTATCTGCTCGCGCCGGCGTATGGTCCCGACGGGCTCCCTGATTTCGAGGACCTGCGCCGGATGTGGCGTTATGTCGCTTCACTCTGCCGCGACGGTCGGGTGGCCTCCGCTTATGCACTCGGTTCGCTCGGGGCCGCTGAAACGCTCAGGAAGATGACCGGCGGCGATATCGATTTTATAGCATCGAACGATATCAGTGATAATATTCTCCGTGCTCCCGCACCGGGCGGTATAATTATCGAATCGGGCTCGCAGATTGAAGGAGTTCTTATAGGCCGCACAGAACCGATGGTGAGATTCTCAAGCATTTAATCTATATATTCATACACTTTTTTTCAAAAAGCCCTTGCATTTTCACAACGTCTATGATATAATAACCACTGCTGCGTGAAATTTATAGAATTTTCAATATATGTGCATCATCCGGTGCATTTAGGAGGTGTCAGGAATGGCAAAATGCTGCATTTGCGGAAAGGGCGTTACGTTCGGTCATAATGTTTCCCACTCAGTCCGCAGAACGAACAGAGCTTGGAAACCCAATATCCGCAAGGTAAAGGCTGTCGTTGACGGAACTCCGGAGACAGTCGCGGTTTGCTCCCGCTGCCTGCGCTCGGGCAAGGTTACCCGCGCATAATTACCTGAGTTAAATAGGTTTTAAGCCGAAGTTATGGCAGACATCTTTATGTCTGCCATCTTTGTTATTAAGGAAGTGATACTATGCTTGCTGTAACCGACTGCCGGCTGCCCGAAGACTGCCGCACCTCGCTTACCCGGCTAGGATTCGATACCCTGCCGCTGCCCCCCTTCCCGCTTTTACCGAGACCTGTCGCCTCGCACCCGGATATGCTTATCTTCATGCTTGGTGGCACTCTTATAACACATCGCGATTATTATAAGATTGCAGAAAGCGAAATTAATACAATCTGCTCTGCGGGAAATTTCAGGTTGATTCTGTCCGATGAGCCGGTCTCGGACGAATATCCCGGCGATGTACTTTTCAACGCCGCTCCAGCAGGAAATTTCATCATCGCCCGGGAATCCAGCGTTTCGCGTCACATACTGAAAATTGCGGACAGTCTTGGATTTTCTTTAATCAATGTAAGGCAGGGGTACGCCCGCTGCTCGGTCGTATCGGTAGGCGACCGGGCGATCTTCACCTCCGACCGCGGCATCGCTACCTCGGCGCGGAGTGCAGGGCTTGATGTGCTTGAAGTGCATCCCGGACACGTGCGCCTCGACGGATACGGTACCGGATTCATCGGCGGTGCCTCAGGGTGCTGCGGCGAAAAGGTTTATTTCTGCGGTAATCTTGAAACTCACCCGGATGCCGTGGTAATCCGTGCTTTCTGTGCTGCGCACAACTGCGAGTCAGTTTCGCTTGGGCAGGGTGAGTTATTTGACGCAGGGACATTGTTTTTCGTTTGAATAAAGCAGCGGCGGAATTTGCATTCCGCCGCTTCAGCTTGTTAGACAAAAGTTTTATGATTTGTATAAAATAACAATGGCTCCCCTAACAGGGGAGCTCCGCGAAGCGGTGAGAGGTTTTTTAACCTCTCCTGTCGCCAGCCGAACAAGTTCGGCACGCGCCACCTCCCCCTGGTAGGGGATGCTATCAACGTCATATTGCATAGTCATTACCTGTTTGGTCTACAGTCTGCAGCGGCGGAATTTGCATTCCGCCGCTTTTATTTTACTTTATATCAACCTTGTAAATCGCTCCGTGGGTCTTATAATCAATATTGAATGTTACGTAGAACGACGGGCCGATGTGGAAAATCGCCTCTGTTTCGTCCTCGATGCCCGTCAGGAATATCGTCTTGATATAGTTGCCGTCCCAGTCATAAACCACGATGCAGTTAAGGCCGCTCTGTACGAAATATATATATTTATCGTCGCTGTCCATTCCCTGCTTGGTGTAGCCGGTCACGTGTCCAATAATAAACCGCTTGCCGACATATTTGAAGTCGCTATCAACTATGACAAAGTTGAATCCGTCGCTGATGCCGAGGACATAGCGGTCAAGAGTTGCATTATAGGTGATAGAGTAGAACGAATAACCTATAGTTTTTGTTTCGGTGACTTCAAGGGTGTCTGGATTTATGAAAGAAATGCGGGTTTTATTCGGCGCGTTGTGGACAGCGACCAGCATTCCGGTTTTCGAATTGTAGCAGAGATCGTTTCCATGGTCGATGGCAAGCGGCTGGCTGTCCTTGACGGGTTCCCAGGTGCTTATGTTGTATTTGCGGATTATATCGACGCTTGGAGAGACGGTCTGGTTTTCAAGTACGACATATGCATATGTCCCGTCGGTACAAGCGCCCTGGAGCACTTTATGATTTTCGATTGAGTCGATATCGCGTATTTTGGTCAGATTTAAGCTGTTGTCTTTATCGGGGGTGATGAAATAAGACGGGGAGAGTTCATTTTCATAAATTCTATATCCTGTATTTACAGGTATTGTGAAATAGCCCTGTCCGGCGTTCACACTGTTATATAAGCAGTTCTCAATAAACCAGTCTGTCGCAACCTGAGTCATCAGGTTTTTTGTACCATATATACCGATTTTAGTGTTACTTGCTCCGACAAGCGCACATCCTCTGGATTCAATCATGTCATATATTGACGTTATATGCACCATAAATAACCTGTTTGTTGACCCGATCAATATTTCTTTAGCGTTGGGATCCGGTTCCTCACCTGGTTTGTACCAGTCCGTCTTAAGCTCAAGCGCGACACCTGTCACCTTTTCAATCTCGTTGCGCAACCTTATAGCCTGGTCAATAACCTCCTGATCGGCTTTGTCGGGGCGGATTATCACATAATTAGAAACACCGTTCTCGATAATGTGCGCCAGCCCGTCGCCGGGCGCCTCGGTTTCAGCTGCGGTATCGGATACGGAAGTACTTTCCGTTACAGATTCTGCAATGTAGTCATTGGGGCTTCCTCTGTGTTGCCTGCAGGAGGACAAAATCATCACAATTACAAACATCAGCACGATCATTCGAATGTTTTTATTCATTTGTAACTCCGTTTACTTTTCCCAAGTGATTGTTTTGAATAGCTGTACAAACTTTGCTCTCTCGTCTGCGGTCTGCTTTATGTCGGCGCCGCTCACCGGATCGAAGAAATACTGGTAGCAGAAATACGCGACCCCGCGGCATTTTTCAAGTTTTTTAGTATACTCAAGCTCGCGGTATAGAATATCGCGGTTGTTTATCCATTCGTTTTTCCCGGACTCGCCCGCGTACTTGTCAATAGTTTTTTCGTAACCCGAGTATGCCTTTCCGAGCGTCATTCCGATAATCAGCTTTACGCTGTCGGTTTTTATCATGCTCTGGTACTTTTCCGCGACCTTGACGAAGTCGCATGTGGCGTGGTCGAAGCCGAAATAAATCTGCGGGCAGATGTAGTCTATATATCCGGTCTTGCCGCACCAAGTGTAAATGTCGGCGTACAAACTCTCATAAACTGTCGTATAGTTGCCGGCAGGGCTGATGCCGAAGAGCAGGTTATCATTGCATCCCTTGACCGCCGAATAAAGTCCGGAGATAAGTTTGTTGAGCTGGTCGCGCCGCCAGTCGGACAAAGTCAACTTGCCGCCCGACTTAACGAATGACGCATATGCCACTGAATCGAATGAAGAGTCGGTGGTCGGATAAAAATAATCGTCCATATGCAGTCCGTCGACGTCGTATTTTTCGAGTATTTCACGCGCGCCGTCAATTATAAGGTTACGGACTTCCTCATACGCCGGGTTAAGGTACCAGCGGTTCGAAACCTTGACAATATATTTTCCGTTCTTATCTGTGTCGCTGTACCACTGCTTTATCAGATATTTGCTTCCCACCGAGCTTATCTCGCTGTCGAGCATCGCGCGCATCGGATTAATCCAGGCCTGGACCGAAAGTTCTATCGCATGGGCTTCTTTAATAATTATCTCAAACGGGTCATATGTCGCATCAATTCCGTAACTGCCGACCGCCACGCTGCTCATCGGGTAATAATCCGATGGATACATACTGTCGGCATACGGGCGCACCTGCACTATAACGGTATTCGCGCCGACGCTCTTTATGTTCGCAAGAATCTTCTTTATATTCGCCGTGAAGCTCGCCTCAGAGCGCTGCACTCCGCCGTCAACGTATATTTTCGCCATGTCGAACTGCGAGAGCCACATGGCTTTGAAATCGTCGTAGTTGAGTGGGGTATATACGTCGGCTGATGTCTCTGCAGCTGTTGTGTCTCCATTTTCCGTTATTATGGAATTCTGTGAATCTTTTTTCATTGTTGTGCCACCGGCGCCGTTTGCCTCGCTTCCCTTTCCGATGTTATTTGTGCAACCCGAAAGCAGCGCCGCAATAAATACCGCGAGAAACACGCATTTTATGATCGGTTTTCTCATTGTTATCTGCCTTTCATATTTTATGTTGAAAAATGCGTTGTTTTATACTTTGCTGCATTGATTTTCTTTCTGAAACATAGTATAATTATAAGTAGTCAACACCCATTTGTCAATACTTGGATAAAAATTAAAGACTATCCGGATTTGGAGATTCTGATGTTAGGATTCTACAACTACACCGTCATAGCTACATATCTCAGCGTTGCCTCTGCGTCGGTCGGAATATGGTTTGTGCTTGTGGGAAAGCCGACTGCGGCTATATTCTGCCTCCTTTCCTGCGGCATTCTTGACATGTTCGACGGCAAGATCGCCCGCACGCTGAAAACCCGCACGTCCGATGAAAAACGCTTCGGCATCCAGATCGATTCGCTATCTGATATCCTGGCTTTCGGTGTGCTGCCGGCTGCTATCGGTTTTTCTGTCTGGGGTAACTCGGTTTTATTCCTGATTCTCGCAGCGCTTTACGTTCTCGCAGCCCTCATCCGGCTTGCTTATTTCAACGTTACCGAGGAAACACGTCAGGAAAACACCGATGAGGTGAGAAAACACTACACCGGCCTGCCCGTCACCACCGCATCCTTCACCTTTCCGGCAATCTGGTGCTTCTCCGCTCCGTCGGGTGACGCTTTCAGGTTCATTTTCGCCGCCCTCATGCTCACCCATGCAATCCTGTTCGTCTCAACTTTCAAATTAAAAAAGCCTCACGGCCGTATGTTCGCCTTTTTCACAGTCACAGGCGTCCTTCTCTTTGCACTGCTCATCACAGCGGCGGTCGCAGGCTGGACGCTGTAAGGACGGGAAACGAGGAACGGGAGATACGCGGCTTCTTTGAAAAGAAGCCTGGCAAGAAACTTTTCATAAAAAAGCATATGGCGTACGATGGATTCGGACGTCAATCGATTATAACTAAACAATCCGGCGTGATCTGAAACCGGGTGTCGGCGAGCTTGGTGGCAAAACGGTAGAGTAATTCTGACCGAGCCGTTTTGCCCGCTGCACAAACCGGACACAGCCAATCTGCCGCAGCGCTGGCAACGCTGGCGCCTGCGGCGGCCAAAGGAGGAGTCCGGAGAGGAACCATCGGTTCCTTTCCGCGTGTTTCTCTGGTGACTCTCTTGTCAGAGAGTCACAAAACGTCTTCCGCATCCCCGCATCCCATACTTTCAATTTTTAAAGTTAAAAATTATTATACAGAATTCTATTATTCGGAGGACATATAAAATGCACTACCTCGGAGAAGAAATCCCAAAGCTCGGTTTCGGCCTCATGCGACTGCCGAAGAAAGATGATAAAGTCACCATCGACGTTGAAAAAGTCAAAGTGATGGTCGACAGCTTCCTTGCCGCCGGTTTTACTTATTTTGACACCGCTTATGTTTATCAGGGTTCTGAGGCGGCAACCAAACTTGCGCTTGTCGACAGACACCCGCGCGAGAGCTATCAGCTCGCCTCTAAGCTCCCGGCCTGGGCGGGAGCAAAGACCGCCGAGGAGGCGAGGGCAATGTTCTACACTTCTCTCGAACGCACCGGAGCCGGTTATTTCGATTATTATCTTCTCCATAACCTCGGAGGTGACCGGATAAAGTTCTTCGACGACTACGGAATCTGGGAGTTCGCTCAGGAGATAAAAGCCAAGGGACTTGTTAAACATGTCGGCTTCTCGCTCCACGACACGGCCGACGTGCTCGACAAGATATTGACAGATCACCCCGAGATGGAGTTCGTCCAGCTGCAGATTAATTATGCCGACTGGGAAAACGACGAGGTTCAGTCGCGACTCTGCTACGAAACCGCGAGAAAGCACAACAAGCCGGTAATAATTATGGAGCCGGTCAGGGGCGGGTTGCTCGCCAAACCGCCGCGTGCAATCGAGGAACTTTTCAAATCGGTGAATCCGGCCGCGTCTGCCGCATCCTGGGCACTGCGTTATGCAGCCTCGCTTGAAGGAGTTATAACAGTGCTTTCGGGTATGTCTGACGACGCCCAGATGTCCGATAACCTCGCCACATTCAAAAACTTTAAGCCGCTTGACAAAAAAGAAAGTGAAACAATAAAAAAAGCGCAGGAAATCTTCGCATCGGTTAAGACTATTCCCTGCACCGACTGTAAATACTGTGTCAAAGGCTGCCCCGAGAATATCGCGATTCCCGGAATCTTTGATGCGATGAACAGATATCTGATTTATGAAAACCTTCCGACCGCCAGAGGTAAGTACAAGAGAGCTACAAAAGAAGCCGGAACTGCCGGCAAGTGCATCGAGTGCGGACAGTGCGAGTCTGTCTGCCCGCAGCACATCGGGATAATCGAGGAACTGAAGCGCGCCGCGGGCCTGTTTGAAAAATAATGATAGATGTTGAAAAAGCTAAAGGTCTGCTCGTCGGCGGAAAATACACCTGCGTCCTCTGCCGGGGTGAGGAGATATTGACCTCCGAGCGCACCGGCATCGCGCCTATGATGGGCTTCATCGGTTCGGGCGCAGACCTGTGCGGATACTCGGCAGCCGACAGGATTGTCGGCAAGGCTGCGGCGCTTTTATTCGTCCTCGCCGGCATCAAGGAAGTTTATGCCGAGGTACTGAGCGACAGCGCGGCAGCGGTGCTCGGGTCGCACGGAATTCCTTTTGAGTACGGCACGCGTACGACGCACATAGTCAACCGGGCCGGCGACGGTATCTGCCCCATGGAGATGACGGTTAAGGATATTGAGGAGCCGGACAAGGCTTACCGGGCGCTTGCGGCGAAGATAGAGGAAATGAGAAAACGCTGATTTTCTGATTTGTACGGAGGTTATATGGATATTGATAAAATAACATTCGGCGGTGTAAACATAGCGATCATTGATAGTTGTGAAAAACTTATAACCGACGTGTCCTCAGCGCTCGATCTTATGGCGACGGTCAGTTATGAAACCGGATGTTCGGATTTGGCTATAAATAAAGAAGCAATTGCTGACGGGTTCTTTATACTCAGCACCCGGCTTGCCGGTGACATACTTCAAAAGTTTGTCAATTACCATTTCAGACTGGCAATCTGGGGTGACTTTTCAAAGTATACGAGCAAACCGCTGCGCGACTTCATTTATGAGTCGAACAATGGGAATGATGTATTTTTTGTCGGCAGCCGTGATGAAGCGGTTGCAAAACTCGCGGAAGTTAAAAAGTAATAAAAAAAGCCGCCGGTCGCCCGGCGGCTTTCTTCATTCATGTATTATTAATTATCTCAGTACGCCCTTACCTCAAACACCGTGATAACGTCGGCTCCGTTTGTGGCAGTGATATGAATCTCGGCGGTGTCGCACTCGGTCGGCTCAAAATCAAGGACATTTAATCTCTGATGGTTGTCTTTCACAACGATTTTCCTTACTTCCTTCTCTGCCTTCTTAAGCGTCATGGTGTAATCCCTGACAAGCTCGGCCGGAACGCCAATGCGCTGCTGAATCTGGCGGTTGTAAGCCATTGTCACTCTGATCGGGTATTTGAAGTCCGAATCAAATGTCAGGCGTATCTGTGAGAGCGTTTCGGGCTTCGAAAGTTTCATTGTCAGTTTCTCGCCGCTCGCCGAAATTCCATCTGATATCCAGGCGTGCGACTCGCCGTCGAGCCGGCGGGTGATGCCGTCGGTGACCTTTTCCGGCTCGCCGCCGACTTTATGCGAGCTTGCGGTGAAGGTCGCTGTTCTCGCTTTATCGGCTTTATCGGTGTTGATAAATCCGGGTAAAAATCCGTCGTCCTTCAATATCAGCTGCTGAAGCTCACCGACATGAGGTGCGAGGCCACGGGGGTTCACGCCGTACTTCGCGCAGAGCGCCGCGGCGGTGCCCACCGCCTGGCCGCCGGTGGCGCAACAGGCGATAATCCTGGTGCTTGCGAGCGCGAGCTTCGAGGTGGATATGTCGCGTCCGGCAAGGAAGAGGTTTTCTATATTCTTTGAATAGTATGAGCGGTACGGAATTGTGTAGACACCCGAGAAGTGGTGGCAGTCGCTTGGCAGTACTTCAAAATCAAGGAGTCCCTTTGCAGCGTGCAGATCAATGCACCAGCCGCCGTAAACGACAGCGTCGTCGAATATCTTATGTTCAAGTATATCGTTTTCGGTGAGAATGTGGTCGCCGACAAGGCGTCTGCTCTCGCGCATACCCGGCAGTGCGCCGACCCATTCTAGGGCGTAGTTCTCAGCTCCGTGGTTGCCGCCGTTCTTTATATGATCCCAGAGGCCGTAAGCATAAGCGTAAAGGTCGTCGCGGATATTCTCATAATCGGGGATGATATCATCCTTTTCGCCCATCAGTTCGAGCCACCAGTAGCCGTAGTCGACACCGCGGCAGCTTGTGCCCGAAAGCCTCAGCCATTCCTCGGGGTCCGGTGCCATACTTGAATCAACTTTATGTACCGCGCAATGCATTCTGTACTTAAGCTGTTCTTCCGTTAGGGGTTTGGCGAATGAGGGCGGGGTAAACTTCACCGGCTTGCCGGTATCGTACGCCTTGATGAGAATCGTGTTGCCCATGCGTTCGTTGTTGGCAACCTCGGGGGCGTGGGGTTCATCAAACTCATGTTTAGATTCGCTTCCCTGCCGGTACTCTGCGCCTGCATAATAGCCGAGTGTTCCGTTTCCGGTAGCGTCGACGAAGATCGGCGCGTTGAATTTTATCCGCATTTCGGTTGTTTCCTGAACACAGCTGATACTCTTTATTCGACCGCCTTCAGTCTCGCAATCGTACATGACTGTATTGAGGAATGTTTCAAGATTTTTTTCCTTCTTCGCAGCCTCAAAGAGCACGGCATCCCAGATCGAATAGCTGTAATAATCGTTTCTCGCCTTGTTCTCGAGCATCAGCTCGTAAATAAGGCCGGTCTCGGCGTACTGTGCCTGTTTCAAGCTCTGGTCAGCTCCCGAGATGTGTATACGTATTTCGCTCGATGCGTTGCCGCCGAGCACCGGCCGCGCGTGAACAAGCGCGACGTGTGCACCATGCCGCGCCGCCGAGATAGCCGCGCAGAGCCCCGCCATGCCGCCGCCGACGACAACCGTGTCGAATTGTTTTTCTGTGTATCTTTCCGTTGTCCTTTTCATTGTTTTACCTGAACCTTTCATTAGTGTTGCTGGTTTTACGTGTGATCACGGGATGTACCGGAACGTTCCGGCTAGTCGGCACAGTTTTCTGTCTGCCGGATTATAATTATAACGCCGGGTTTCATATACTTGAACATGCACGCCCCACACTGCAGTTATATTATTTTTATTATACACTTTTTTCTTAGGTTTTGCAATATGTATTTTTCAATCATTAGTTTATAAAATATCTGCAAGAGAACGTTTTCACTGCAACAGTTATGTTAATATATGCCACACATGGGCATTTTTTTAAAATATCTTATTGATTTTACTGCCTGGACATGATAAAATCAAGACAGATACGGTATAATCAAATCGGAAAGGTAGGTTCATTATGGGAATTATAAAGATTTCAGGAAAAATACTTGCTTTTGTCCTGCTTGTCCTTCTGACTCTCCTATGCCCTATAGTCAGTTATGCCGAAGTTCTTATCACGCAAGCTGCGCCCGCAGACATAACCGAAGCCGCCGATTTTATACCGGGAAAATCATATTCTATAAAGAATGAGGACGGCCTTCGTCTTCTCGCCGAAAAAGTCAACGCCGGAAACAAGATGAGGGGAGTGACTTTCATTCTTATAGCCGACATCTCCCTGAACGGCGGAACCTTTGACGCCAACGGCACCTGGTCGGAGGAAGGCACTCCAAAAGCTTTTACCCCGATAGGCGGCAATATGAATCCGTTTTGCGGAACTTTTGACGGTGGCGGACACACGGTCAGCGGCCTTTACTATAAATCCGAAGATGGGTTTGTAGGCCTGTTCGGCATGATTGTGGACGGCTCTGTCGTGAACCTGACGATAAAAGACAGCTATGTGAGCGGTATGTTTTACGTCGGCGGTATAGTCGGATACGCCTGTGCGCTCAGCAGCGACGGCGGAATAAAAAACTGCACTGTAAACGTTTATACCGACTGCTACAACGCCGGTGCCGCCGCCGGATACGTCATCGGCGGCAGCGGACATATTTTTGAAGTTTCAGGTTGTACCACTGTGTCGAACTCCCCTGCCGTAGGAACTTTGTCGGGCGGAGCGGTTGCTAGCGGAAACGCTGAAACTGTTATCGTTCCTGAAGGCAACAAATTTCTGTGGTTATGGTTAACCGTTATAATCTCGGCCGGCGCCGCATCTGTTGCCGTTATATATATTGCGCTGAGAAGGAAAATCGGAAATCCTGAAGCTGAACTTACCGACAGTGCTGTAAAAACTGCCTGTGAACCCGAAAAAACCTCCGAACAGGTTCCGGGTGAGCAGGAAGTGCAGGATACCATAAAAGATAATACTGCCGAAGAGCCGGCGGACCATGAGTCCGAAGCACCCGCGCAGCCGGAAAGCCGACCTAAGTCCGAACCAGAAAAGGCCGCAGAGCTTGAAAATAACGCAGCCGTGAGTGAAATTACGGCAGTAAACGAGAATCCGGGCGATGCTTCAGACGGCGGTAAAACAGAAAACATTACACCTTCAGCCGCTGATAATAATGAAACGCAAAAAGATCAGGCCTCAGATACATCTGCTCCAGCAGAGGCATCTACTCCGGCAGAGGCTGTTGCTCCAGTAGAGGCATCTGCTCCGGCAGAAACGACCCCTGCAACTTCAGTTGATGCCGCCGTGGCTGCAAGAGCCGCTCTTGTCTCGCCGTCCGGCAGCAAGCCGGGCGTGCTGGGTTATTATTATATCAAACAGATTGCAAATGGCGGTTATATGTTTAACCTTAAAGCCGCGAACCACGAGATCATCGCCACCTCCGATGTTTACAACGGTCTTGCTGCCTGCAAGAAAGGAATACAAAGCGTTTCAAAAAACGCATCTGCCGCTGTAATAGAGGATCAGACCGAATCAGGTGAAGAACGCGTCTACGCGCCGAAATTCGAGATGTACGCCGACAAGACCGGCGATTTCCGCTTCCGCCTCAAGGCCGCCAACTATGAAATAATCGCCGTTTCCCAGCCCTATAAGAAGAAAAGCGCCTGCCGGAATGCAATCGACAGCGTAATACACAACGCCGAGACCCGGAAAATTATCGTCGAGGATGTGGAAACCAGCAAACGCCGCGACATACTTCGCGCCGAGATCGTCAGAGCCAAAAAAATAACCGCAGAGGAAGCCGACAGCCTGCTTGACGACACGACCGCAGAAGCGCTTGTAGAGACAATAGACAGCAATGACGGTCCGATAAGAAAACTAGTCACCGAAACAGTCTATACCGATACCCTTTCTGAAAACTTTTCTGACGGAGATATAGTCAATACCGCTGCTCTTGTGAAAAAAGGACTCATCAACCGCAATACCCGCCATATAAAAGTCCTCGCGCGCGGCACCCTCGACAAATCCCTGACCGTCGAAGCCAACCAGTTCTCTTCCGACGCCGTAAAAATGATCATCCTCACCGGCGGCAACGCCGTGAGAACGAACGACTGAGGACGGGGGACGAGGAACGAAGGATACGCGGCCTCTTGAAAGAGGCCTGGCGAGAACTTTTCAAAAATTTATTATACTACTCGACAAAACCCTCAGAGCGATAAGAACTGCGGCAGTTTATATTAGGCCACACATTCCGCATCAGTCACAAAGCAGCTGGTGCGGAATGCGGAAATAAAGCTTATTCTTTCAAGGAAATATAAAATAAACATAGCGAAAGGATACCTGATATGAAAAAATTTCTGCGGCTGATTTCCCTTCTCCTCTGTCTCATATTATCCGTCGCCGCCGTCTCCTGTGCCAAAACCGGAGAAAACTCCGAGACAACTGCCGGAAGCACACTCCCTGAATCAGAAAGTTTGACATCTGAAACAACATTGGAATATGCATGCCTTCCGGTTATTGACTTCGGAGGGCAGCTAATCAATATTCTTTACTGGCAGGATGTCGAACGCCCCGAGTTCTTCGTTCAGGAACTTACAGGCGACATAGTGGGAGATGCAATATACGAACGGAATATGAATATCGAAAATCGCCTGAATATTAAACTTAACTTCATCGGCACCCCCGGCAATGTCGGCAACAGCGACGAATACCTTAAGGTTGTGTCAAATAGCTTTAACGCCGGCGAAAAAAATTACGATATATTAGCCTCCCACAGCCGCACTGGCGCCGTGGTCGCAGCCGGCGGTATGGCGATGGATATCCTCGGCGTCGAGAACAGCTATCTGGATTTTGATCAACCCTGGTGGCCCGAGACCCTGATCGACACCGCGACGATAGGCAACAAAATGTATTTCGTCTCGGGTGACATTTCTACAAATACCCTGCATTTCATGTATGGTATTTATTATAACGCCGACTTAATAACCAACAACGCACTCGAGGACCCGACCGCGCTTGCTCTCGCCGGGAACTGGACTCTCGATAAACTGATTTCAATGTCCTCGAATTTTTACACCGACTTAAACGGCAATAATAAAAAGGACTACGGCGACTTCTTCGGACTTACGACTCTTTTCTTCCATGCCGACTCTTTCTACTTCGGAAGCGGTATGAAGTGTATCGAAAAATCAAACGAAACAACGCTCTGTATCTCGCCCGACTTTTATTCTGAAAAAGCTATTAACCTGGCCGATAAGCTCGGTGACTGGTTTGCCCTTAACTGTTGCTATACCGAAAACAATAATGCGAATACATATAAAACTTTTTCCGCCGGCAACGCACTTTTCGCGCAGAACCGCATATATATTGCCGACAGTTCGCATGACTCGGGGCTCAACAAAGCGACCTTTAAATACGGTCTTGTTCCTGTTCCGAAATACGACGAGAACCAGGACAGATATTATACGACAGTCGGCAACCCGTTCACGCTTTATGAAATCATGACAAACTGCGACAAGGCGACAGAGGTCAGCGCCGTGCTCGAGTGCTGGGCAGGTGAGGCATACCGCAAAACCACCCCCGCTATCTTTGAGATCAACATGAAATGCAAATACGCTCAGAACGAGGAGACCTCGCAGATTTTCGACATCATCAGGGGTGCCATTGTGTTCGACCTCGGCAGAATCTTCGGTGCCAAGCTCTCGACAATGAGTGAAATATACTCCAACGCCTGTATCGCCAATAACTCGTGGGCAACAATTGTTGCGGCACAGAAAAAGGTGCTGGGAAAACAGCTTGATGCACTGGTGAAGAGTTTTAATCAGTAATAAAAAATACATTATGGTATATAAAGCCCCTGCTGCCGCTCATCGGTTGCAGGGGCCTTGTTTTAGTAGTTTTAAAAGTTCCTGATGTGGGTCCCGGGGAGGAACTCCTTAGATCAAGGAGTTCCTCCCCGGCATATCTTCGTGACCCTTACTTCACATAGAGCTCGCTTCCGTTATAATCGACTGTCAGCGTGCTGTCGGGTGCCGGGTCTCCGGCGATTATATACTGGGCAACGAGAGTTTCTACACGCGACTGAATAAAGCGCTTTAATGGACGCGCACCGTATACCGGGTCAAATCCCGAGGCTATTATATAATCGCGGGCTGTGTCGGTGACGTCAAGCGTCAGGCGCAGGTCGGAAAGTCGACGGCGCAAGTCCTTGAAGAGCAGCTCGGCAACGCCGCGTATATCCGCCTTTGTGAGCGGGCGGTAGAAAACGATTTCATCGATACGGTTGAGGAACTCTGGGCGGAAGCTGCGGCGGAGCATCTCGTTTACGGTTTTTCTTGCGTTCTCGCTGATCTGACCGTTCGGTGTGATGCCGTCGAGAATGACGTCGGAGCCAAGGTTTGAGGTCATAATAATTATCGTGTTCTTGAAATCGACCGTTCGGCCCTGGCTGTCGGTGATGCGTCCGTCGTCGAGCACCTGTAAAAGAACGTTGAAAACGTCGGGGTGAGCCTTTTCGATTTCATCGAAGAGTACAACCGCATATGGTCTGCGGCGCACAGCCTCGGTGAGCTGACCGCCCTCGTCGTAGCCGACGTATCCGGGAGGTGCGCCGATAAGGCGCGAGACCGAGAATTTCTCCATATATTCGCTCATATCGATTCGGACGATGTTTTTCTCGTCGTCAAAGAGAGCTTCTGAAAGAGCTTTGGCAAGCTCGGTCTTGCCGACGCCGGTAGGTCCCAAAAACATGAATGAGCCAATGGGCCGTTTCGGGTCCTGTATGCCGGCGCGTGAGCGTAAAATTGCGTTGCTGACAATGTTGACGGCTTCGTCCTGGCCGATCACACGGCGGTGGAGTATCTCGGGCATCGAAAGGAGCTTTTTGCGCTCGCTCTCAAGCAGTTTCGAGACCGGAATTCCGGTCCAGCGTGCAACAATCTTTGCGATCTCCTCCTCGGTTACGCTGCTGCGCAAGAGGGTTGTTTTCTCGGCACCCGCCTTCCCTTCCTCATCTGAGAGCTTTTTATGCAGGTTCGGAAGAACACCGTATTTAAGTTCAGCGGCGCGGCTGAGGTTATATTCATTCTGGGCTTTCTCAATCTCAGCGTTTGTGTGCTCAATCTCCTTTCGGATCTCACTCACCTTGTCGATTGAGTTCTTTTCATTTTCCCATTTTGCCTTCATGGCGTTAAATTTTTCGCGCAGGCCTGACAGTTCTTTGCGGATTTCATCGAGGTGTTCAAGAGATATTTTGTCGGTTTCCTTTTTAAGCGCCGCTTCCTCGATCTCAAGCTGCATGATGCGGCGTGCTATCTCGTCCATTTCAGCGGGCATTGAATTCATTTCGGTCTTGATGAGTGCGCAGGCTTCGTCCACAAGGTCTATCGCCTTGTCAGGCAGGAATCTGTCTGATATATAACGGTTGGAGAGCGTCGCCGCGGCAATAAGCGCCTGGTCGTGGATTTTAACACCGTGGTAAACTTCGTATCTCTCCTTGAGGCCGCGTAAAATCGATATAGTGTCCTCGACGGTCGGTTCGTCGACCATCACCGGCTGAAACCTCCGCTCGAGCGCCGCGTCTTTTTCTACATACTTGCGGTATTCATCGAGTGTCGTTGCGCCGATGCAGTGCAGCTCTCCGCGGGCCAGCATGGGTTTGAGGATATTACCGGCGTCCATAGCGCCCTCGGCCTTCCCCGCCCCGACGATGTTGTGCAGCTCGTCTATGAAGAGAATTATCCGGCCGTCGCTCTTTTTTACATCTTCGAGCACAGCTTTGAGGCGTTCCTCGAACTCGCCGCGGAATTTTGCTCCGGCAATCAGTGCGCCCATGTCGAGCGAGAAAACTGAACGGTCTTTGAGGTTATCCGGCACGTCGCCGCGGACTATACGCTGTGCAAGTCCTTCGGCGATAGCCGTTTTACCTACACCCGGCTCACCGATGAGCACCGGGTTGTTCTTGGTTTTACGCGAGAGGATGCGGATCACGTTGCGGATTTCCTCGTCACGGCCTATCACCGGGTCGAGTTTCTGGGCGCGCGCCAGCTCGACAAGGTCTGAGCCATATTTTTTGAGTGCATTGTATGTGTCCTCGGGGTTGTCGCCGGTGACGCGGCGGTTGCCGCGAATCTCCTTCAGAGCGGTGAGCAGCTTGTTTTTTTCAATACCGCTGCCAGCGAGCAGTTCCTTTATGTCACGGTCGGCGGTGTTCACAATTCCCATTAAGATATGCTCAACTGAGACATAATCGTCGTTCATCTCTCCGGCGAGCTTTTCGGCTTCGTTCAGCGCCTTATCTGCCTGGCTCGAGAGGTAGAGTGAGTCGACGGCGCCGCTTACTTTCGGGAGTTTTGAAATAATATTATTAAGCTTAGACGTTATATTTTCGGGTGATGCACCACACTTCTTTATCAGTTCGCGGGCAATACCGCCGTCCTGCTCGGTCAGCGCGAGGAGAAAATGCGCCTGCTCGAGCTGCTGGTTTCCGTGTTCCCGCGCAATACTTTGTGCACGGCCTACGGCTTCAATACTTTTCTGTGTCAGTTTTTGAGTATTCATTAATTTTCACCTGCCTTTTAGTTGGTGAGGATGACCGCGGGACGGTAAAAATACCCTGCGGTATCCGGTTTTCATAATTTTTACAGTTATATTTTACTTCTTAATTGTGAACATTTATACATTATATTATTAACTTATTGTAAACATTAGCACTCTCATTATTTTAGTGCTAATATATTGTTCTTGTTATCTATTATATAAGGTGATAATTATAAGTATCAGTTGGCAATCCGATTCGTTCTCTGACAACATATCTTATAAAAGCATATCCAGCGAAACACGCTCTTCGTACTGCAACCGGGCCAATGTATGAAAGTTCCTGAAGAGGGTCCGGGGGGAACTCCTTCTTCAAGGAGTTCCCCCCGGCGTATCTTTTATTATTGTTTTTTCTTTTTGTATTCCGAAGGCAGGCAGCCTGTGACGCGGCGGAAGGCGTTTATATATGAGGAGACACTGTGGAATCCCACCGAATAGCAAGCGTCTGCGACGCTGCTGCCGTCCAGGAGCAGTTTTGTGCTTTCAGCGACGCGGCGCTGCATGAGGTAATCGGATAAAGTAATATTGAAGTACTGTCGGAAGAGGCGCGAGGCATGCTCCCGGCTGTAGAAGAAATATGAAGCGATTTCGCTGACACCCTCGATAGAGCTGAAATATGTGTCAATATATTTCTTTATGCGGGCAACGTTTTCGGGCAGCCGCATATTATTGCCGCTTCCGGCCGAGCCGTCAAGCATGGCAAAGAACTGAACGATATAACTGTATGCCAGGGCGCGGCCTGATGGAGTGTTCCTCACCGCGGCTTCCTCGGCTGAGGTAAGAAGGGTGCGGAGCTTCGCGGCCATCGTCTCGTCCGGCTGGATAGAACCGTGTCCCTTTTCACCTCCGATAAAGGACGGCAACTCGAGCTGCTCGCCGCAGTATGTGAAAAATGAGCGGTTAAAATACATCACGTATCTGTCGTAAACGCCATCTGCAAGCAGACGCGAGGTGTGCATCACCTCGGGTGCGCAGGAGACTATCATACCTGTCTTTGGCACTGATACTTCATTCTCACGTATATATTCGACGTCACCGGTGATATAAAAAATAATTTCGAAAAAGCCGTGGCTGTGGAGGCCCTCCTCAAAAGTCTCGGCGGTGTATGTATTTGTACGGTGGGAAAATATCAGATTGTCGTGGACCAGATAGTCTGTCCACCCCTTTACATTTGTATATTTTCCGGCTCCCGGGGCGGCGTTTACGCCAAACATTCCGCTTTCGATATGCTGCTTGATGTAATCTTTCATATTCGTATCACATTTCCACAATATTTTGTTTGTTTTCCGGTTGATTTATTTCCTCGTGAACTCTACAATTATTATACACAAAATTTAAGCTTTGTCAACAGAGTTCCAATTATTTATTAAATAGATAATCAACGGAGGATTTATTTTATGAAACAAAAACATGAGATTTTTCACAATGCTGATATATGCGTCGTGGGCGGCGGGCTTGCCGGGATGCTCACGGCTGTCTCTGCAGCGCGGCTTGGCTCGAAGGTAGTACTTATGCAGGACAGGCCGGTGCTCGGCGGTAACTCGTCATCAGAGATACGCATGTGGGTATCTGGTGCCGGCAGCCGCGTCCGCAACCTTCAGGAAACAGGTATAGTTGAAGAGATAATGCTCGAAAATATGTACCGCAACCCCGACCGCAACTTCTCGGTCTGGGACTCGGTCCTTTACGAAAAGGTAAGGTTTGAGCCGAATATCGATCTGCTTCTCAACTGCGCCTGCTGCAATGCCGAGAATGACGGCAACGCAATCAGGAGCGTCACAGGTTTCCAGCTGACCACATACACCTGGCACACTGTTCTAGCTAAAATTTTTGTCGATTGCTCGGGCGACAGCATTCTCTCGGAGCTGACCGACGCCGAATACATGGTCGGGCGTGAAGCTAAGGAAACCTTCGGTGAGGAGTTCGGCCTGCCCGCCGCTGACCGGCACACAATGGGTATGAGCCTGATGATTCAGGCGCATGAGACCGACCACAAATGCACATTCATTCCGCCTGAATGGGCCTATGTATATCACACCGACGAAGAAATGCACTTCAAGCCGCATGAATGTCTTGAAAAGATAAACACAAATTTCTACTGGATCGAGCTTGGCGGTATGGGCGACACCATACGCGACACTGAGAACATCCGCGACGAGCTCCTTAAAATCGCCTTTGGCGTCTGGGACCACATGAAAAATCACGGAGAGCACGGAGCCGACAACTGGGAACTCGACTGGATCGGCTTTCTGCCCGGCAAGCGTGAGAGCCGCCGTTATATCGGCGACTATATCCTCACTCAGAACGACGTCGAGACCGGGCGTGTTTTCCCCGACACCGTGGCTTACGGCGGCTGGCAGATCGACAACCACCTGCCGGGAGGATTCAATATGAGCGGCCGTGACGGCGCACACCTGCAGAAGCGCCGGCTCACAGAGCCTTACGGCATTCCGCTGCGCAGCCTTTACTCGAAAAATATATCAAACCTAATGTTCGCCGGACGTAATATCAGCGCGTCGCATGTGGCTTTCAGCACCGTGCGCGTAATGGCAACCTGCGGTGTCATGGGTCAGGCCGCCGGAACAGCGGCGACGATAGCCGTCAGATACGGACTTACGCCGCGCGATGCGTGCGCAGAGAAGATCAGAGAAATCCAGAACCAGCTGATGGAGGACGACTGCTTCCTGCCCGGTTTCCAGCGTCCGATAGCTCCCCTTTCAATATCCGCTAAACTGACTGCCGCGTGGGGTGACGCCTCTGTCCTTCACAACGGCATTGAACGCAAAATCTGGGGCAGCGATAACGGCTATTGGGGCATGTGCGGCAAGCCCATCACCTACACATTCGAAAAGAAAACACACATTTCCTCTTTCCGCCTCGTCGCCGACAGTGACCTCGACCGCGAGTATACAGACGGAAACCCCGACGTTCTGAATATTTCAATGACGCTTTTCCGGCGCCGCGATTATAACTACACTTCCTTCGGTTTCCCGAAGTGCCTTCTTAAATCCTTCCGCGTCGAAGCTCTCAATGACGACGGAACCTGGCGCACTGTTTATGAAACCGATAAAAACCGCAGCCGCCTTATCAGAGAAAATATCAATGTCGACACAACCGCTGTGCGGCTCGTGCCACTCGCAACCTATTTCTCAGACTCGCTCTGGACCACCTTCGGCAGCGCCCAGGCGCATATATTTGCGTTTGAGGTGAGGTAATGGGGATGCACCGGGGGGAACTCCTTTCAAGGAGTTCCCCCCGGTCCCCCTTCAGGAACTTTTAGAGCATTTTTCATATAACTGATGGTACACTTGATGATTTAAGCAAAAACACGGGGTTGGCAGGTGGACATTGTCCCCCTGCCATTAATAATCACCGAAGCAGTGCCGAGGGCGATCGGTAAGCCCTTGGCGCGTGCCGGAAGACACAAGAATTTCTATTTGAACAGTTAATAAATAACTATGAAAATCTGGATTGACAAATACTCCCTCCGGTGTTATAATAATAAAGTAAACACAGGGGACGGCACCCATAACAAAAAACAGCGTTTACAAAAATAAATAGCCTCATCAGGGCGCAGGGGGAGTCACCCATAGAAAAAAACGTGATTGTGGTCGATGAGCAGGGCAACGAATACGAAGCGACCTACCCGAAACGGGCGAAGGGTCTTGTAAAAAACGGCAGGGCACGCTTTGTAGGAGAAAATAAAATCTGCCTTGCGTGTCCGCCGGATATAAAAAATAAATATTCGGAGGATGATATAATGGAAACCGTCATAGAGAACAACATTGAGACACCGGTACTTCCCGAGAAGGTAACGGTGGAATACATTCTGGGTAAAATCGAACAGATACAAGCCGAAAATGAACAATTTTATAACGATATCAGTAAGCGTTATGATGGCAGCAGCGACACTGGCCTTGAGCAGCTAAAAACGATTGTAATGTGCCGTGAGACCACGAACCAGAGGATAATTGAGTTCTATAAAAAAATATACGATGGAATCAAACCTGTAAATAAAATTGAAAGTCTTAGCTGGATCAAGGAATGTATTGGGACAGCAAAAATGGGTGTTAAACTACCAGACTTTGTAGAAATTATAAAGCAATTAAATTCAATCTAATCCCTACCCCGGAGCATCCGCTCCGGGGTGTTTTATTCTTTATAACGGTAAACATTGACATCTGTGGACTGATAAAGTATAATATATTAAGCGTTAACATACATAAATTGTGAGGGAAACATGTCGGACAATATAGTAATCCGTGATGACATAAACAAATATATGGCAGATCTGCGCGCCTGGCTTGGTACTGTACGCGACGTTCCGTTTGAAGGTATGTCTGACTTCTTTGCCGCACGCATCGGCGATTACGAGCAGCATATGTCAGTCTGGGAGAAGGCCTACAGGTTTATGCCATCCCTGATCCCCTCAGGAGCTAAGAATATACTTGACCTCGGCTGCGGAACCGGACTTGAGCTCGATTCGCTGCTCCCGGAGCGCCCGGAGCTTGAGGTCACCGGAATAGATATGTGCGATATGATGCTCTCCCGCCTTGCCGCAAAGCATCCCGGTGTGAAACTCATAAGAGCTGACTACTTTGAATATAATTTTGGCACGGAGGTTTATGACGCGGTAATTTCATTTGAGAGCCTGCACCACTTCAAACCCGGGAAAAAGCTCGAACTCTTCCGTAAGCTCCACCGTGCGCTCATCCCCGGCGGGATCTTTATCAACGCCGATTATATCGCCTGCTGCGACGAGGAAGAAACTCTACGCATGAATTTCTGCGAGGAAAAGCGAAAACGCGAAGGTATACCCGACGGAACGTTTATCCACTTCGACACTCCGCTGACAGCGGAGCATGAGTGCAATCTCCTGACGTCGGCCGGTTTTACCGGAGCAACTCTTGCAGCGAGTATAGACGGAGCAAGCTTTATCATAGCAAGAAAGAGCTTTTCTGTAAATTAATAAAAGGCTCACCGCGTCAGTTGACCGCGGTGAGCCTTTATTTTTTATTTAATGTAAGGGATGCGAGGATGCCGTTTGACACTCTCTTGCTGCGTGGCAAGAGAGTGTCCAG
>JAEAME010000729.1_pt1 | contig 29593 bp, 26 predicted proteins | sample 8958731 | NCBI WGS metagenome assembly JAEAME01 (sample SAMN16933194, study PRJNA681113) | bioreactor sludge metagenome | isolation source: anerobic bioreactor sludge (Control) | place: India:Bengaluru | collected 2018-10-24
CCCATAACGGACTTTCACCGTCAAGCTGTCGCCCATGCTGGGCACACTATAAAAAATATCCTAAAAGCAAATTTACTTTTAAGATATTTTTAATTATTAAATATTACCTTGTTGAACCTGAAGAACTTGTAGAACTTGTAGAACTAAATTTTTGTTTTGTTTGACTTACCTTTTGCTGTTCTGCTTGTTGTGTTGAGTACCAACCTTTTTGTGACATATGGTTGAATATTTCTTTTTGTACTTGTAAACTTTCATCTAATGAGGATTTAAATGCTTGATGAACATTTGGTGTAGAAGCTTCAATTGTACCATGCATAAATAAATCACAGTTTCCTTTAATTACAGATAAGATATTATCCATTATTGCTCTGTCATCAGCTACTGTATTAGAACTACTACTCATATTGCTGCTAGTATTACTGCTCATATTGCTGTTAGCAATACTATTAACATTTCTGTTAGTATTACTATTTACATTGCTGTTAGTTGTATTACTACTAATATTACTATTTGAACTAGTACTTGAAGAATAATTTGGCATGGAATTTTGATTTGTTGATTGAGAGTTATTAAATTTCATCTTTACCTCCTAATTAGTTTAATAAGCCATAAAATTTATTATAGCATTGTTGTTTTTTACTAGCTAGACCCTGTACAAATGTTCTTAGCTGAGGATCTTGTAATTGGCTAGCAAAACTATTTATTAATTTGTGCGCTTGTTGCTCCTGACTTAAAACATCTTCAATATAAAGTAATTCTTTTGGTGACATTTAAATACCTCCGTGTTTATAATTTTATTTGCAATTGAACAAGATATTCAATGCATTATGAATTTATTATTTATCATTTTTAATTAAATATGTAATGATAAATTTATAAATTTTATTATTTTACACTATTTTAGGAATTTTATAGAATCTTATAGAATTTTAGTTAACATAATATTTATTACGTATACTTTAGATCAATATTAATTAATCATATTTGGGTTTTTTATTGCATACACTTATATCAAAGCGAAAATTAATTATTATTTGAAGTAGAAATTAGGATGTGTGATTAAATGAAATTAAGTGAATTGTACAATAAAGAAATTATTAATATTGATACTGGTGAAAATTTAGGTATTTTTGGTGATTGCGACTTAATATTAAATGAAAAAACTGGTGAAATAATAAGCTTTATATCTGGTCAATCTTCTAGTTTTAGCTTCTTTAAGGAGCAAAAGAAAAGAGAAGTAAGCTGGAAAAATATTAAAAAAATTGGTAATGATATGATAATAATCGAAGAAAATTAAACCCGAACTAAGTTTGGGTTTAATTTTTTGAATAAAAAAAAAATAATTACTTAAAATAGTCAGTATATAATGTTATTTTTAATAAATATAATTGGAGGAAGAAATGGATAGTAGAAATACAGATATTAATAATGTTAGCGATAAAAATAATACAGTAAATGCTTATCAGCAATATGAACAAAATAAAATAGATGAAGTGATTAAAAAATCGAACTTGATGAAAAGTAAAAATGAAGAACTTGAAGGCAATAGAAATGTAAATAAAAGTATTAAAAATAATCAAAAAAGTAGTAAAGATGCTAATAGCACTGAAAATAACGATAATAACGATAATAATGATAATTCTCAAAATACTGATAGTACCGAAAACACTGAAAATATTAAAGAAATGGGTACAGTTAGTGAGATTAATCCAAGTAAGGAGATTTGTTTTTTAAGTATAATTGGAGAGATAGAAGGGCACAGTATACTTCCTCCTAGTAGCAAAGCAACAAAATATGAACATATTATTCCACAAATTATAGGAGCAGAGATGGATAAGGAGGTTAAAGGAATAATGCTACTAATTAATACTGTTGGTGGTGATGTAGAAGCAGGCTTAGCAATTTCAGAGCTTATTTGCAGCATATCAAAACCTACTGTTTCAATAGTATTAGGTGGTGGGCATAGCATAGGTAATGCATTAGCTGTTTCAGCTAAGTATTCATTTATTACTAAGACAGGAACAATGACCATACATCCTATTAGAACAAATGGATTTGTAATAGGTGTACCACAAACTTTCAGATATTTTCAAAAAATGCAGGAAAGAATAACTAATTTTATTGTAGATAATTCTAATGTCGATAGAGAATTATTATTAAAATATATGTACGATACTGATGAAATAGCTAATGATGTAGGAACAGTGTTAAACAGTGAGGAAATAATTAAAATAGGCTTGGTTAATGAGATAGGTGGTTTTAAAGAAGCCTTAGCTAAGTTAAGAGAAATGATATCAGAATCTAAAGAGTAATCATGAATTGTCAGGTAATTTAAGCCTGACAATTTTACTAATTGCTTTATAATTTTATAATTATTTTATTATAGTATTTGCAGATTTAGTGTTATCTATGATATAATATATTGAATAGTAAATTTCGGTAATACATTACAAATACAAAATATTTATAATGTTATATTGATAAAAGGGTGGAAGCTATGCCAAGTACAGAAAAAAAGTTAGTTAGTAAAAACACTACTAATAAAAAGAAAACATCTAGTATAAAAAAACTAAACAATAATAATTTAGTAAAGAATGATAATTTAGCAATACTAAAAAAAGAAATAATAGGGGTTATACTTATTGCTATTGCTTCATTTCTTATTTTTGTAATAAATAGAACTGGCCAACAAGGTTTAGTTGGAGATTGGATAAAAATCGCTTTAACAGTTGTGTTTGGACGTGGTATGTACATATTGCCATTTGCAATAATGCTAATTGGTATATTACAATTATTAGATATATTAATATACAGTGAAAAAAAACAGATTGTTGCAATATTTGGAATTTTTTTATGTGTGTTGATGATAATTGCAATTAGAGACTTCACAGTACGTAATTATTTCCAACTAGATAAATCATTTAAAGAATTAATTAATTTATCATTAAATTATAGACAGATTCCATTGTTAGGCGCTGGTATGCTTGGGAATCTGACAAGCTTTGTGTTTATAAAGCTACTTGGAATAGTTGGTACTTATATACTAATATCTACATTTATATTGGTGTTTACTATAATCTTTACTAATCAAAGCTTGATAAGTTTCTTTAAAATACTAATAAACTTTATCAAGAAAATATTTAGTGTTATATATAATTTTATCTTTATTGAAATAGAAGAAGATGAAGAGCTTGAGACAAATCCTAAAAAAGCAAAAAATACAAAGCTTAATTCAAATGAAAATAATTCAATACAAGATAATAATTCAAGTAATATTAAGATTGTTGACTATAATAATGATCATCAAGAGCATAAGAATCAATATAACAGAAATATTACTCAATTAAAAATTGATGATATAAAGCCTGATTCGAATGATAAACTACATAAACCAGATAAAGAAAACACTGAAAAGCTAGAATCCAAGAATACTATAGAAGCTAAAGATACGACTGATATAAATAAAGACATTAAAATTATTGATAATTCAACAGGTTCAACTCCAGTTGAAGACTACAAGCTACCAAGTATATCTCTTCTTGATATTCCTAAGCAAAAGGGGAATATATCAAAATTAGATGATTTACAAAAAGGAGCTGAAAAACTTATTGAAACACTTGAAAGCTTTAATATTCAGTGTAATATAACACAGATTAGTAAAGGTCCTTCAATCACTAGATATGAGTTGCAACCAGCACCCGGAATTAAGGTAAGCAAAATTACTAGTTTACAAAATGATATTGCACTTAATTTAGCAAGTGCAGATATAAGAATTGAAGCTCCAATACCTGGTAAATCTGCTATTGGAATAGAGGTTCCTAATAAAGAAAAAACAGATGTATTGTTTAAAATGCTTGTTGAATCAAAAGAATTTAAGGATGCACATACAAAAATCCCATTTGCTTTAGGAAAGGATATTGCAGGTAAAAACATAGTTGGAAATATTGAAAAAATGCCTCACTTACTTATAGCAGGAGCTACTGGTTCTGGAAAAAGTGTATGTATCAATAGCCTTATAATGAGTATACTTTATAAAGCAAGACCTGATGAGGTAAAACTAATATTAATCGACCCTAAAGTTGTTGAGCTTAGTGTATATAATGGTATACCACATCTTCTAATACCTGTTGTTACAGATCCAAGAAAAGCTGCAAATGCACTAAACTGGGCAGTTTCTGAAATGACTGCAAGATACAAGATTTTTGCACAAAATAGTGTTAGAGATTTATTCTCATATAATGAGAAAATGATAAAAGAAAATAGATTAGAAGAAAAGATGTCTCAAATTGTAATAATAATTGATGAACTTGCAGATTTAATGCAAGTAGCACCTGGAGAGGTAGAAGAATGTATAACAAGGATTGCACAACTTGCAAGAGCTTGTGGTATACATCTTGTAGTTGCAACTCAAAGACCTTCTGTGGATGTCATTACCGGTGTTATAAAAGCAAATATTCCTTCAAGAATTGCATTTGCAGTTTCATCATATATAGATTCAAGAACAATATTAGATGCTAGTGGTGCAGAGAAATTACTTGGAAAAGGAGATATGCTATATCATCCTATGGGAATGCCAAAACCTATTAGAATTCAAGGAACATTTATATCTGATGATGAAATAAAAAGAGTTGTTGAACATATTTCACAGCAAAAAATACATCAAAAGCAAAGTGATGTTGCAGCAGAAATAGAAAAAACTCCAGCTAGCAATGAAAAAGTTGATGAGCTCTTAGAAAAAGCACTAGAACTAGTTGTTGAAGAGGGTCAAGCCTCAGCATCATATTTACAAAGAAGATTTTCAATTGGTTATAACAGAGCTGCAAAACTCATAGATGCGCTTGAAGAAAGAGGAATAATTAGTGGCTCTCAAGGGAGCAAACCTCGAAATGTCCTTGTTACCAAGGAAGAGTTAGAAGAAATGAAAGGATAAGGTTTTTAAAGAAAGTATGAAAAAAATTTACTTACAATCACTAGGATGTTCAAAGAATTTAGTAGATTCTGAAAACATGCTAGGAATATTAAAAAATAAAGGTTATGAAATAGTTGATTTTGCAGACAAATCCGACTATATTATAATTAATACTTGCTCATTTATTAATGATGCCAAGGAAGAATCAATAAATTCTATAATAGAAGCTGTTAATTTAAAAGGGACAAATGATATTAAGGTAATAGTAACTGGCTGTTTAGCACAAAGATATAGTAAGGATTTACTTAATGAGATCCCTGAAATTGATATATTGATAGGTACTTATGATTATGAAAAAATTGATCAATTAATAGAAGAATATGAGAAAAAGAAAAATAAAGTTATAAAGGTAGATATTGATGAAGGAATTGTAGAGGATTTACCAAGAAATTTATTGACACCAAAATATTATGCATTTTTAAAAATATCTGAGGGCTGTAGCAATCATTGTACATATTGTGTTATACCTAAAATTAGAGGTAGATATAGAAGCAGAAGAAAAGAAGATATATTAAAAGAAGCAGAAAATCTTGCAAAAGATGGAGTTAAAGAATTAATACTAATAGCACAGGATACTAGTAAGTATGGTACAGATCTATATGGAGAAAAACAACTTCATTTATTAATAAGAGATTTATCTGCGATAAAAGGAATAGAGTGGATAAGAGTTCATTACTTATACCCAGAAGACGTGTATGACGAGCTTATTCAAGAGTTTAAACATAATAATAAGCTTTTAAAATATTTTGATATACCAATTCAGCATATCAGTGATAATATTTTAAAATTAATGAATAGAAAAACAAGCAAGGATCAAATAACAAACTTAATAAATACAATAAGAACAGAAATACCAGAGGCAGTAATTAGAACATCTTTAATTACAGGTTTTCCTGGTGAAACAGAAGAAGACCATGAGCTGTTGAAAAACTTTTTAATTGAATATAAATTAGATAGAGTAGGAGTATTTAAATATTCAAGAGAAGAGAATACAGCTGCATATAATATGAAAAACCAAATTAAGGATCATATAAAGGCATCTAGGCAAGAGGAGTTAATGGAGGTTCAACAGGATATATCATACAATAAAAACTGTGAAAGAATTGGTAATAGCTATGATGTAATTATAGATGAGGATTCTGGAGACAATGAATATTTAGGACGAAGCTATATGGATTCTCCTGAAATAGATGGAGCTGTTTTTGTTAACTCTAGTAAAGAATTAAAGGTTGGAAAAATATATAAAGTAAATATAGTGGATGCTTTAGAATATGACTTAATTGGAGATGTAGAATAAATATCAATTTTAGTATCAGTTGAAATATTATAATAAAAAATATAACAAAAAAGAAGGGAATGTTTTAAAATGATGAAAATGAATTTACCAAACAAATTAACAGTATTAAGAGTCTTATTAGTTCCAGTTTTTATGCTTGTATTACTTTTAAGTAACAATACAAGTAACGGATTTTTTAGATTTCTACCATTATTAATTTTTGTTGGAGCTGCTATAACAGATACATTGGATGGTTATATAGCTAGGAAGCATAAGCTTATAACTGATTTTGGAAAGTTTATGGACCCATTAGCTGACAAGCTTTTGGTTTGTGCTGCACTAATTTGTTTTGTTGAAATCAAATACATAAGTTCTTGGATTGTTGTACTAATTATTTCAAGAGAATTTATAATCTCAGGATTTAGAATGCTTTCAGCAACTAAGGGAATAACAATAGCAGCTAATATGTGGGGTAAGCTAAAAACAGTTGTTCAAATGATTTTAGTTATTGTAATATTATGTGATTTTGCTAATATACTTAGCTTCTTAAGTGTGTTAATTAATCCTTTAATTTTCCTAACTATAGTGTTGACTATTGTATCAGGACTTACTTATATTATTGATAATAAAAAAGTAATAAAGAATATGTAATAATAAGTGATTAAACTTGAGTTATTAAATTATTTATTAAAATTTTTATAATTTTTAATAAATATGCTTGACAAATTTTTAAATATTTTATATAATAAAACAAATGTTCGAATTAGTTTTCTAAAGTTCAGTGCTAGTATTAAATTAATGCTAGATAAAAATATAACTTAAAGGAGTATTGGTATGGAAAACGCTAAAGAAAAGACAAAATTAAAAGATAAAGAAAAAGAATTAGAAAAGAATAGTGAAAAGGAAAAAGCACTCGAAGCTGCTATCGCTGGTATTGAAAAGCAATTTGGTAAGGGTTCAATAATGAGGCTAGGAGAAAATGCTAAGCTAAATATTGAAGCTATATCAACAGGCGCATTGACATTAGATTTGGCGATGGGTATTGGTGGAGTTCCTAAAGGAAGAATTGTGGAAATTTATGGACCTGAATCATCTGGTAAAACGACTGTTGCTTTACATGTTGCAGCAGAAGCACAGAAAAAAGGTGGTATTGCAGCCTTTGTAGATGCAGAGCATGCTTTAGATCCAATATATGCAAAAGCTTTGGGAGTAGATATTGCTAACTTAATTGTTTCTCAACCTGATACTGGAGAACAAGGACTAGAAATTACAGAAGCACTAGTTAGAAGTGGTGCTGTAGATGTAGTTATTGTTGACTCAGTTGCAGCTCTAGTACCAAAACAAGAGATCGATGGTGAGATGGGGGACTCTTTCATCGGTTTACAAGCAAGACTTATGTCACAAGCACTAAGAAAGCTTACAGGAGCAATTAACAAATCAAATACAACTGTAATATTTATAAATCAATTAAGAGAAAAAATCGGAGTTATGTTTGGAAATCCAGAAACAACGACTGGAGGACGAGCACTTAAGTTCTATGCTTCTATAAGATTAGAGGTTAGAAAAGTAGAAGCTTTGAAAAAAGGTGAAGAAATATATGGAAACAGAACAAAGGTAAAAGTTGTTAAAAACAAAGTTGCTCCACCATTTAAAGTAGCAGAATTTGATATAATATATGGCAAGGGAATATCTAATGAAGGTTGTATATTAGATGTAGCTGTTGAAGCTGACATTGTTAATAAATCGGGAGCATGGTATTCTTATGGTTCTACTAGAATTGGACAAGGTAGAGAAAATACTAAGGAGTTTTTAGCTGCAAATCCTGAATTAATGCAAGAAATTGATAGAAAAGTAAGAGAAAAGTTCAGCCTTGATGGAGGAGCAAATATTTTAAAAACCGAAAGTTCAGAAGCTGAAACTAATTCTAGTGCTAATGAAGAATAATCAATTGAATTTTAATTACATATAGTATATTTACTTAATATTTTTCTTACCATGATTATTACTGTTAAGAATAAAAAATCGCAATTCTTATTATAAGAAATTGCGATTTTTATTAGTTAGTAATATTTAGTTAGTTGTTTTTTTTGGTATTTGTGTTTAATATAATGCCAGCTGGTGTTTTCTTTATTACATTCACAATTACATAAGATATAGCGCCATCAGCGCAATGATGTAATACAGTTCCAAGGCCTGTTACTACCAATAGTTTATAAACATCTATCTCTATAAATGGAATTACTACTAAAACTTCTAGTAATCCATGTAATGGAGCAGTAATTAAAATTACTAGCCAAAAAGGCATGCCCTTTTTTATAAGTTTTGATCCCAAAAGTCCTACAAACACGTGCATAAATGCTCGCATTCCTACAATTGGTCCTAGATTTAAGAAAAAACCAATTGCAGAGCCAAGACCTACCATTATTGCAACTTCAGGCCCTAGTAACATAGCGATAAACATAGGAACATGAGAACCTAGTGTAGCTGTAAATGGTGGGATTATAACTTTAAAAAATACTGCATATGGTATAATAATTGCCAATGCTGTCAACAAGGCAGCTACTACCATTTTTTTTGTTTTCATAATTATAAATTAACCTCCTAATTTATTCTAAACTAGGATAGCACATTTATTTGGTCTTGTCAATAATACCAGCTGAAACATATATAAAGAAAAATCTCAATTTTTCAATATTAAATTAAATTTTCTTTAATATAAATTATTCATTTCTTGACATTTAAGCAAAAAGATTATAAAATATAAATATGCTATACTATTATCTGATATATAACTTTACATAATATAAAATATTTAAATATAAGTATTTAGATATGCTAAAGTTTGATATTAATATGATTAATTAGTGTATTAAATAATATAGTTTACTAATTTCATTTAAATGAGAATTATTTTCTTACTTATGATACAAAATTAATAAACTACGTAACTTGAAAAATAAATAAGGAGGTGTCATATTGAATACTGAAATACTTTTTGGAATAATTGGTATTGTTTTAGGTATTTTAGCCGGTATAGGAGTTGGGATACTTATACGTAAAAATATATCTGAAAAGAAAATTGGAAATGCCGAAATGGAAGCGAAACGAATTGTTGAAGAATCTTTCAAAGAAGCCGAAACAAAAAAGAAAGAAATTTTAATTGAAGCAAAAGATGAGACACATAAGCTTAGAAATGAGCTTGAAAGAGAAACAAGAGAAAGAAGAGCTGAACTTCAAAAAACCGAGAAAAGGTTATTCAAGAAAGAAGAAACTCTTGACTCAAAGAGTTTAAATATTGAAAAGAAAGAAGAAAGCTTACAAAGAAAAATTAAAGAAGTTGAACTTAAACAAATAAGACTTACAGCAATTCATGATAAGCAAAATGAAGAATTAGAAAGAATATCTGGTTTAACAACCGAAGAAGCAAAAGAAATTTTAATAAGTAACATTAAAAAAGAAGCAGAACAAGAGGCTGCCTTAGTGGTTAAAGAAATTGAAAAAGAAGCTAAGGAAAATGCGGAAAGGAAAGCAAGAGAAATCATAACATATGCAGTTCAAAAGTGCTCTGCAGATCATGTTGCAGAAACAACAGTATCTGTAGTTGATTTACCAAATGACGAAATGAAGGGTAGAATTATTGGTAGAGAAGGAAGAAATATTAGAGCACTTGAGACTTTAACTGGTATAGATTTAATAATTGATGATACACCAGAAGCAGTAGTTATATCAGGATTTGATCCTATAAGACGTGAAGTAGCAAAGCTTGCTTTAGAAAAACTAATTTCTGATGGAAGAATACATCCAGCTAGAATTGAAGAAATGGTTGAAAAAGCTAAAAAAGAAATTGACCAACAAATTAAAGATGATGGTGAACAAGCCGCATTTGAAGCAGGAGTACATGGTTTACATCCAGAACTTATAAAATTATTAGGTAGATTAAGATTTAGAACAAGTTATGGTCAAAATGTTCTAAAGCATTCTGTTGAAGTTGCTCATTTAGCAGGAATTATGGCTGCTGAATTAGGCGCAGATGTTAAAATAGCGAAAAGAGCAGGTTTATTGCATGATATAGGAAAAGCAGTAGACCATGAAATAGAAGGTTCTCACGTTACAATTGGAGAAGATTTAGCAAGGAAGTACAAAGAAAATAAAGCTATACTACACGGAATAGCTGCACATCATGGAGATGTAGAACCGCAAACAATTGAAGCTATACTAGTACAAGCTGCTGATGCAATTTCCGCTTCAAGACCAGGTGCAAGAAGAGAAACACTTGAATCATATATTAAGAGACTTGAAAAACTTGAAGAAATATCTAACTCATTCGAAGGTGTAGAAAAATCATTTGCAATCCAAGCTGGTAGAGAAATAAGAATCATGGTTAAACCAGAAGTTGTAAATGACAACTCAATAATCTTAATAGCTAAAGATATCGTTAAGAAAATTGAAGATGAATTAGAATATCCTGGACAAATTAAAGTTAATGTAATAAGAGAAATAAGAGCAATTGAATATGCAAAATAAATAAAAAGGTCACGCAAAGTGACCTTTTTCTATGCATTTTTTATTATTTGATAAACATGAGAATTTACTTTACAATTTTCTTGAAGTGTTATATATTTAACTTGAAGAATGATATATTATGACTAGTTATGTAAAGAGAAAATAGAGCAATAGATTTAATTATAAAATTTAATTATTATTTTAAGGAAAGTTATAGTAATAAATGACTTTTCTCAAAATATGTTTTATTATCAGCATTGTTTTAAAACATAGATTACATCTATGATGCTATCAATATTCGACTTTCCTATAATAAACACAATAATTGCTGGGGGAGTAGGTGGACTTTTCTTTGGAATCTGTCTTGTTAAACACTAATAAAAATATAGATGAGAGTAGGGAATCATGAAAATTATAAATCGTATATTATTAATTTTACACATATTAGTAGGAGTAGGGGCTATGGCAGGGGGATCATCAGGCATTATTGAACCTCAAGGTCCTATGGGAATTTCAGTTGATATTTTAAAAAACTCACCATTTAATGATTTTTTTATACCATGTATAATTCTATTTGTTGTCATTGGTTTAGGAAATATATTAAGTGCAGTTGTAGTATATAAAAAGCCATGGTTTTATGGATATATAAGTAGTGTGTCAGCTTGGGCTCTTGTAATTTGGATTGTAGTACAATGTATAATGCTTAACACAATAGAGGTGTTGCATATTATATTTTTCATCATTGGTTTAATTCAAACAATTTTGGCAATGATCGTATTATATAGTAAAAATTTATTTCCAACAAATATAGCTAGATATTTTTTTGAAGAAGTTTGGAAAAAGAAATTTATGTAATTGATGTTTTAAATATCTATGAGCATGAAATATAATCAGTATTAAATATTTTAATTTAGTTAGCTAATAGTTTTGAGTAAAAATTATTTATTAATTATTATAAGACATTAAACTGAAGGATAAAAAATAATTATTTAAAAATTAAATATAGACAAAATCAAATTTAAGCTATATAATAAAAATATCCCATACAAATTTGTGGGATATTTTTAAAAATATATGTTTTGTCGCAAAATTATTATTTTGTGACATATATAGTTGGTAAAATCGAAAATATGAGGCTTAAATTTGGCTTTTAACGCGTTTAAAATGTTTTCTTGATTAATTATGTCTAAACAAATATATTTTTGTTTAAATTTGATTTATTTCCCTTGAAATCATTTTTTAGTCATAATCACGTTTTTTTAGTCTATATCGCTTCAATTGACCTTGATTCTAGTACTTAATTTATTATTTAAAACCTTTTTACTACTTTATAATAAATTATTATACCTTTGCCTAAGTTTTTGTTCTTACATATTAACTTTGATTATATTAAATTATTTATTTGAAAAATTTTAAATATAAGAATAATATATATATTAATTACAGGAGAATTATTATGAATTATAATTATTTTGAGTTAGCCCCCTCCCCTATGTGTGACTTTTTAGAATATCTTATTTCTATTAAAGGCAAATCACCAAAGACTGTTCATGAATATTTTTTAGACTTAAGAACATTTCATAGATTTTTATGTCTTAGGTACAAGCTTGTGCCACCTGATTCTGTTTTTGAAGAAATAGATATATTTTTAATTAATCTAGATATTATTAAAAAAGTTAATTTGTTCGATTTACATGCTTTTATTTCATTTATTGATAAGGAACGAGATAATGCTAATCGAACAAAAGCAAGAAAAGTAGCATGTTTAAAGTCTTTTTACAGATATCTTCATGTTATTATGAATATTATAAATGAAAACCCATCGGAAAGACTCGAAACTCCTAAATCCAGCAAAAGATTACCTATACATTTGTCACTTGAACAATCAAAGAGCTTATTAGAATCTATAGATGGTAAATATAAGGAAAGAAATTTTGCTATAATAATGATCTTTTTAAATTGTGGTGTTCGATTATCTGAAATTGTCAGTATTGATTTAAATAATTATAAGGACGAAACTCTTACTGTTATAGGTAAAGGTAATAAAGAACGTACAATATATTTGAACTCTGCCTGTATTAAATCTATTGAAGAATATTTAAAAGTTAGAGATATTCCAATTGCTGGACATGAACAAGCAATGTTTTTAAGCAATCGTAAAACAAGAATATCTCAAAGAGCTATACAGCATTTAGTAGAAAAATACTTAGTAGCAGCAGGCCTTGGTGATAATAAGTTCTCTCCACACAAGCTCAGACATACAGCTGCAACTCTAATGTACCAATATGGAAATGTTGATATAATAGCACTTCAAGATATATTAGGTCACGAAAGTGTTGCAACTACACAAATATACACACATATTAACGACGATAGATTAAAACAAGCAATTAAGAGCAATCCTCTTAGTACATATATGGATGATAAGGATGATTCTGAAGATAATGAAAAAATCTAAGTTTTAATTTTAATGATTTATATAAAAACAGAACAATCTAGCTGTAGTTAATGCTCCGCTAATGTTAGACAGTGAAAATAATATAAAACTGTTTACTTTAAAAATGAGCATGTTTATAATTGCATGATTGTTCTGTTTTATTTTTACTTTTAATTTGTAACCTTAAAGATTTTATTCTTATTACGCTTTTTCATATCACTAAAGCCTATCCAAATAGTCCATACATATGCACATGTCTTTGGAATCATCAATACTCCTATTAATGGAATTATATCTGACCATAAAACAACTGGAATATAGAAAGCAAAGCTTAAAACAATTGTTAACCACATAAATCTAAATGATTTATCATTATGTTCTTTTGCACTTTTATAAAATAGAGCAATAATTATAAGACCTAAAATAGCAAAAGGAATATTTCTATAAATTCCCCATAAAATTGATGGATTTGAACTAATCCATTCATTTTGTGGAAATAAACATATTGAAATCCTTAATATAGCCAATCCATAAATTAAAAAAGTTAAATTATTTTTTCTTTCAATATTATATCTCTTTCTCCAAACATAATATAAAATGATATAGAAAATAGTCATTGTTATAGATGTTATAAATTTACCTATTCCAAGTGGAACAACGTAATTTTCTAAACCTACTGTGCATAATGCAATGGCGCGTGGTATAAGGTGAAATGAGTCACCAAAACCTAATATCACAGCCATAATTCCAAATAAAGTATACTGTTTGTTACCATTAGCATTTTTAATCATTAAAATACCTAATGTTATTACTGTAGTAAGATATACTACATCAAATAATGTTTCCATAATTGCTTGCATAATAAACCTCCAAATTATTTTTATATTGAACATTGTTCAGTTTAGTTCAAAATAATAACATCATACTATGATGTTGCTATTTTACTACTAATATTTTATTTATAAATTAACCTTTTAATTACATCTAATAAAAAATCACATGAATTAGCTTGTTTCATTAATAAAGTAATTAAATTACTTACTACAAAATCAATGAAATCTTCTTTAGTAAAAGATGACGAAAAAGCGTCACTCTTAACATTAATATCAGTATTAAGTATTGTCATGAGATTGTTTTTCATATGTGAAAAGTATTTATTCATACTATCATGGCCCTTTATTTTATCAAAAGCTTCTATATTCATAGAGTGTGAACTAAAGAAAGACGGATATCTTTCTAAGCCTGTAAGAATATTAAAAAATAAAGATTGAATACTATTAACAAAATCACTTTGATCTTTACTGATTTTATTACCTTGTATTATATCCTTCCAAATTGATTCAATAGTGGCAACAATTAAATCGCTTTTCGTTGGGAAATAGTAATATATAGACCCAATTGCTATACCACATCTTTTCGCAAGAACGCGCATATTTAATCCTTGTAACCCATTTTCAAGAACAATTTCTTTTCCGACACTTAGTATTGCTTCTTGTGAAGTTATTATTTTATTCATTATAATCCTCCAAACTGAACAATGTTCATTTTAACATAGTTAATCTTAAGTGTCAAGAGTTATTTTAATTAATATTATATCATTTAAATATTTTTATTCTTCAAAGGCTATTGCATCAAGCTAAAATTGAAGCCCTTCTTCCCCACCATGTTGAGCAAATCCTGTATTTCTCCATTAATTTATATAATTACTACTTTAATAGCTTATTGATATTAATAAATATTAACCTATACTATATCCAATATTTATGTCAAACGGCATAATAAGTAGCTTTTGAATTTCTTTAAAATAATTATCAAAAAACCATTTAATTGCTAAGCCGTAATTTTCTTTGCTATCAAACTCCCAATATGAGTAATATTTTACGCATTTCACGATTTTAGTCAATTCTCTTGGTGGATCACCAGGTTCAACTCCATCTATTGTATAAAATCTTTTCATATATTTTATATCAATACAACCATGTTGCTCCTTTTGCTTATCTATAATGCTAGTTATAAACTCTTCAAATTCATTTAATTTTTCAGGTTTTACTTGAAATAATTTAATCTCACTAAAACTATTATTCATCTTTTATACTCCTATTTTTATAAAATAATGTAAATATTTGTTATGTTCATATATTATCAGAACAGTTGTTCTTTGTCAACTGATTTAAAATAATAAAAGATAGCTCAATAAATAAAAAACAGCTAAAAGGGTATTATTAGCTGTCCTTTGTAGCATTTAAGCTACATCTATAGTCAAGGACTACAGGGGCAAAATTTATTAGTATATTGGAATTACTAAGGTATCTCCAGGGTATATTTCACTATTTTCTATGTTGTTTAATCTCTCTATTGTACGTATAAAATCATCTATTCTTTGATTATTGTTATACTGGGATGCAATTTTCCATAAGTTGTCCCCTTTTTCAACATATACATGCTCAAACTTGAGTATATTATCTGAATAAACCTTTGTAAATGATGATAATATTATCATAAATATTAAAAGGCTTGTTATTAGGACTAGCGAAAATATAAATGCTCTAAATCTTTTTATATTTGTTACTCTGTATTTATTAAGTATAATCATTTTAATATCCTTTCTGTTATAGCATTATGCTATATCTATATATAATATGTTTACCATTTCAATTTAGTAAAGTTCGAATGTTTGTTTGGTATGCTTATATATTATCAGAACAATTGTTCTTTGTCAACACTTTTTTGAAAAATTTCCAAACAATTGTTTGATTTTTAAATTATCTTATGTTATAATATTAAAAAGAACTAAAAAACATTGAATTTACAATAAAGTACTAATATATTATAAAAGAAAGGTAATGGAAATAATTATGGCTTATGAAGATTTAAGTGATATTCAAATAAAAATTTTAGAGTATATAAAAAAGGAACTTGCTACAAGGGGCTATCCCCCATCTGTTAGAGAGATGTGTAAAGCTACAGGACTAAACTCTACTTCTTCAGTTCATGCACATTTAACCACTCTTGAGAAAAAAGGATATATAATTAAAGGCAGTAATAAGATGCGTGCAATCGAGGTTACTGACATTGACAATCCATATGCAGACATACCAAAACAAGAGGTAGCTTATTTACCTATTGTTGGAAATGTAGCAGCTGGCTCCCCTATACTTGCTGTTGAAAATGTAGAGGATTTATTACCTGTTTCTATAGATTTTATAGGTAATAATGAATCATTTGTACTTAAAGTTAAAGGTGAAAGTATGATTGAAGCAGGAATACTTGATGGAGATTATGTTATTGTAGCTAAGCAAAATGTTGCTAAAAATCGCGATATAGTAGTTGCATTAATTGATGATTCTGCAACTGTTAAAACATTTTACAAAGAAAAGGATCATATAAGATTGCAGCCTGAGAACAGTTCAATGCAACCAATTATAGTTAAAGAAGTTAGTATTTTAGGTATTGTTAAAGGTCTTATTAGAAAATATTAATAATACTAAGCTAATTTAAATTCTAATCAATATAAATAAGGAACATCAAGGCTTGAATTGATATTATAGTATATCTTTTATAGCAGATGTATAGGTAAATATATGGAGAAAATATTACTTTTAAATGAAATATCGCAAATAGAAAATTATATTGATAAGTATAGTATTACTCAAATACTTAATGGTCAAGTTGGCAAGTTCGAAAGTCATGCTAAATTTAATTTATTATCCTTTGACTGGCATGATATTAAAAATCCATATGAGCTTCCTTCACAAATTATTATTCATTTTAGTGAGCAAAGCATATTTTTTATTTGTGAAAATGAACAAAGCTTAAATAAAGTGAGTGATATATTTAAAAAAGATGAGTCAATTGAAAAATCATTATATAATTTTTTCGCTGAGCTAATAAAAGAAGATACAAATTTTCTAGAAACATTAGAAGAAGATATTACCGAAACTGAGGATGCTTTATTAACAGGCTCAAAGAAGGATTGTGCTATTGATATTATTACATACAGACGTGAGCTATTACAACTAAAAAAATATTATGAACAGTTAAATACTATCTTTGAAGGACTTGTTGATAATGAGAACAAAATAATATCTGAAGATAGACTTAGATATTTTACTATTTTAGATAGCAGAATTGACAGGCTTTTTTCAAATGTTCTGAGTATAAGAGAATATGTAAGTCAAGTTCGAGAAGCATATCAAGCGCAAATAGATATCGAACAAAACAACTTAATGCGTTTCTTTACTGTAATAACTTCAATATTTTTACCTTTAACTCTTATAGCTGGATGGTATGGTATGAATCTCAAAATGCCTGAATTTTCATGGGATTATGGATATCCATTTGTTATTGGCTTAAGTTTAATTATATCTATCATTTGCTTAATAATTTTTAAACGTAAAAAGTGGTTTTAGACATAAATACAAGCACTGATCAGTTTCAGTGCTTTATATTTTTAGATATTTAATGACATATTGTAATTGTTTTTAATTAATAAAAGGAGTGTAAATAATACACTCCTTTTTTTCTTAATAATATAAATTATTGTATTGCAAAGAATTATTAGAAAAACTTATCTAATTCTAGTGTATGCAACCAAGTGTTACCTTTATAAACACGCATACAGCCTGATGAAACTTCGTCAATTAGAGCTATTTTACCATTAACTCTACCAAATTCTATTTTCAAATCATATAGAGTTAATCCTTTGGCAGTTAAATCATCATTGATTATTTTAGTTATCTTCTTAGTCAAGGCTTTTACTTCTTCATATTCAGCTAAAGTCATAATACCTAACATTTCTAGAGCATCTGAGCTTATCATTGGGTCTCCACGATGATCATCCTTAATACTTACTTCAACAAAAGAATCTAAATCCTGTCCTTCTGTACAATAATCACCATATCTACGTACAAAACTACCTGTAGCCTTTAAGCGACATATAATTTCTAAGCCTTTACCGAAAGATGTAGCTGGGCTAACTGTCATAGTTCCTGCTTCTAAATCACTATCTATATAATGAGTAAAAATGCCTGCAGCATTAAATTTTTCAAAATAATACTTTGTAACACGTAAAGATGCGAGTCCCAATCCTTTTATTGTAGCACCAACCACATTTCCGCCTGGATCAATCTGTCCGTCCTCGCCTATAGTTGCATCATCTTTAAATTTGAGTAGTATGTTACCATTTTCTAAAGCATAAACGTCTTTTGTCTTACCTTTTTTTAACAAATTCATTTGATTTCCTCCTTGAATTATCTGGTAGTGCAAATAATACACTCCTGTTTTATATTTAAAACTGGGTTAAATCCAATTAAGTCTTCCTGTAAATCTGATTTTTTCAGGATTTTCCTTGATTTCACCAATTTCATAACAACTATAATACTTATTAACATGATTCATAACTTGATTCTTAGATTCCTGTGAAACTACTAAAATAAATCCTACACCCATATTAAAGGTTCTTAACATCTCATCATCATTAACTTTTCCTTGTGCTTTAATATACTTAAAGATAGGCAATATTCTTATTGAACCTTTATTTATTTCAGCACATAACCCATTTGGAATTATTTTGCATAGATTACCTTCAATTCCACCACCAGTTACATGAGCCATACCAGTAATGTAATCCTTTGAAAACAATCCTTTGATTGCTTTATAATATGGTGTATGAGTTTTCATAATCTGTTCGATAAATGTCATGCTTTCAATTTTATCTAACTTAACTTGTGGCATTTTTTCCACTAATAATCTTACAAGTGAATATCCATTAGTATGTAGACCATTTGATGCAATAGCTAGCACGGCATCTCCTTTTTTTATGGTTGAACCATCAATTATTTTGCTTTTCTCTACGATACCAACAATGCTAGATGTTAAAACATATACTCCTGCCTCTACAACTTGCGGTTGAATTGATGTTTCACCACCTACAAGAGAACATTCATTGTTTTTACATGCTTCAGATATTCCTTTTATTAAGGACTTAATAGTATCTTTTTCTGCATTTGCACACATAATTGTATCTAATACAGCTAATGGCTTTACTCCCATAACGATTATATCATTTACCATATGATTAATCATATCATGACATATGGATTCAGTATAACCATACTCCATAGCAATCTTTTGCTTTGAACCAGGTTCTTCTGATTTTAATACAAGTACTGGTTCTTTTATTTCGGGAAAATTTATGTCATATAATGAAGCAAATGGACCAAGTCCATTTAAAACTCTAGGATCTTTTGAATTCAGGTGTTTAGTTATTTCATTTTTAATTGAATCAGTATATGAAATATCAATGCCAGCTTTACTATATGATAAGCCATCTGTAGACTTTTCATTCCCTGATAATATCTCATCAACAGTAAGGTTCAACGCTACTGCTAAATCATATAAAAGCTCTATATTTGGATATGCAGTTCCATTTTCCCATTTTGAAACAGCTTGAAAGCTAATATCCAATTTCTCTGCTAACTGTTGCTGAGTAAGTCCTAGTTCTTTTCGCTTTGTAGCTATAAACTTCCCTACTTTTACACTGTCAATCATACTTTCATCTCCTGATTTCTATAAATCTATAATATCATTAAGCTTATATAGTTGCAATAACTAGTAATTTGAGTTTATAAATATAATTCAACCTATGGTAGAATAACTCGAGGAATTGACTTAACTTGTTTTTCTACAAGAGTCGTAGTTTCTTAAATCTCTCATCAGAAAGCAAGGCTCCTTTTGTTTCTACAACAGCGGAGGAAACTAAATTTGCGGTTTTTAAAGCTTTTCCCATATCATATTTCTTATAATAGCAAGCTATCACAGATCCAATATGTGCATCACCTGCTCCTATTGTATCTATTTGATTAGCTTTCACAGCATCAACATGAATTAGTTTTTTATTTACATAATAACAAGCACCTTTGCTTCCACAAGTTATAATTATTGTGTTGTTTGTTAGCTTATGTAATGCTTCTGCTGCTTTTATTAGTTCAGCTTTATTTGTAAATTGAAATGCTTCATCATCATTTAGATGCATGATTGGTGAAAGCTTAAATATTCTAAGTAATAATTCTTTTGGTATTAAGTTAATTCTTGGACCCGGAGCAAAAAATACTGGTATATTAGTATTTTGTTCTAAAAAACTTACTATTTCAGAGCCTGTTTTATCTTCTATTTCAAGTCCACAGATATATATTGCTTCTATTTCTGATGTATCTATTTTATCAAGCCAATCCTTGTATATTAGATACTCTGCCCCATGATGTGATATAAAGGTTCTTTCTCCAGATTGTTCTATAAAACAATAACAACAACCATTATCCATATCAGGACTAGGTACTGGTGTTGAAATATTTCTTGATTTTAGTTCTTTTCTAACAAAGTCACCATATATGCCTGTTCCAACTGGTGAAAACAGAATATAAGGGATATCAAAATGTCTTAAGGTATCTGAAACATTATAGGCACATCCACCTAGTGACATTTCTTGACTAATCACATGAACATCCTGAGCAGTACCAGGCAAATAGTCAACATTTATTATAATATCAACAACTGTTGAACCTATTACTAATATTTTTTTCATTACTTAGCTCCAATTTTCGTTTCTATATTATCATACTCAAGCATTTTCTGTAAGGATATCATAACACCTAACTTAGCATGATCATAAAATAATCCCCCTTGAATATATGCTATATACGGCTCTCTAATTGGTGCATCAGCGCTTAATTCTATTGAAGAGCCTGACACAAAAGCACCAGATGCCATAATAACTTCATTTGTATAGCCTGGCATATCCCAAGGAATTGGAGTAACATGGGCATCTACAGGAGAAGCAGCTTGTACAGCTTCACATATTTTAATAACTAAATTTGGGTTTTTAAATTTTATTGCTTGAATTATATCACTTCTTGTGTCCTCAAGGCTTGGAGTTATTTCATAGCCTAGAGAATTAAATACTGCGCCAAACAACAAAGCTCCTTTTAAAGCTTCACTTGTTATATGTGGTGCAAAAAATAAGCCTTGAAGAGTATTTCTCGTGGTACCAAAGGTTACGCCTATTTCCTTTCCTACTCCTGGTGCTGTTAATCTATTAGCAATTCTGTCAATTAATATTTTCTTACCTACTATATATCCACCAGACAATGCTAATCCACCACCTGGGTTTTTTATTAATGATCCTACTGTAACATCAGCTCCAATATCTGATGGCTCAATAGTATCAATAAACTCTCCATAACAATTATCAACCATAATATAAATATTTGGGTAAGTCTTTCTTATTTTATTAATAGCTACTTTTAATTTTTCCAATGTAAATGCTGGTCTAAAGCTATAACCTGTTGAACGTTGGAACATCAATAGCTTTGTTTTTTCAGTGATGGACTTTAAACATGCTTCAACATCTATACTATAATCATCCTTTAAGGCAATTTCCTTATATATTATACCCATTTCTTTTAAATTACCTGGTTCATCATTTTCTTCACCAAGAACAGTTAAAAGTGTATCATAAGGCTTTCCAGTTACTGCAATAACCTCATCTCCATGCTTTAGAATTCCAGATAAGGTCAAATATAAGGCATGTGTTCCGGATGCTATCGATGGTCTAACCAAAGCATCCTCAGCATGAAAAACTGAAGCGAAAATGCTTTCGACCTTTTCTCTTCCAATATCACCATAGCCATAACCTGTATTCCAATAAAAATGTGTATAATCTAGCCTATTTTCTTGCATTGCTGATATAACTTTATACTGGTTATGCTCTCGTATTTTATCAATATTTTCAAAATACTTATCCTTAATCTCTGATTCAATTTTAGTTACATAATTATAAACCTTGTCAGAAACTCCAAAACGTTTACATAATATTTCTTCTGTCAACTTTATTACCTCTCAATATTACTATATATTTTTTCTATTATTAAATCAATAGCACTTAAATCCGATAAATCATACCATTGTATATTTTTATCTGCTTTAAACCATGTAAACTGTCTCTTTGCAAATCTTCTAGTATTTTGTTTTAAGTTTTCTATTGCTTCTTCCTTTGTTACAATACCTTCTAAATAATCAACTATTTCTTTATATCCTATTGCTCGCATAGAAGTCATATATTTCGTATAGCCTTTATTTATCAATGCTTTTACTTCATCTAAAAGTCCATCCTCAAGCATTAATTCTACACGTTTGTTAATCCTTTGATATAACAACTCTCTATCCATTTCTAGACCAATTATTTTGAAGTCATATTTATTACTAGGCTTTCTTATGTCTGTACTCATATCTGAGAATTTTTTGCCTGTTATTTGGCAAACCTCTAATGCCCTTATTACTCTTTTTACATTGTTTTTATGTATTTTTTCACATGCTTTTGGATCAACATTTGTCAAAAGCTCATAAAGCTTATCTATTCCATGCTCTTCGTAATATTCTGTGTAATATTTTTTAACCTTTTCATCTGATTTTACTGTTCCAAAATCTAAATCGTAAAGCAATGAATTTAAATATAGACCACTTCCACCAATGATTATAGGTAATTTGCCTTTGTTATGAATTTCATCAATATGCTTTTCAGCCATTTTTTGAAATTCTGATACAGAAAACTCTTCATCTGGCTCTATTAAGTCAATCATATGATGCTTTATCCCACAAGCTTCTTTCTCTGTAACCTTAGCAGTTCCAATATCCATATATTTATATACCTGCATTGAATCAGCAGATATAATTTCAGTATTAAATTTCTTTGCAAGTTCAATAGATACATAGGTTTTTCCAACAGCTGTTGGTCCTACTATAACTAATATTTTTTTCACTAGATTTGTATCCTTTCAAACATTCTTTCCACTTCATACCTTGTCATTTTTATTATCGTTGGACGTCCATGTGGACAGGTATAAGGGCTTTTAGCCTTTGATAAATCATCAATAAGTCTCTTGATTTCCATATTATGTAGATTATCCCCTGCTTTAACTGATTTAACACAAGCATTTTTAATAATCTTTATCATTTCAACATCAAGATTACTATTCTTTTTAACTTCCTTCATTGAATCAAAAACAGTTAAAAACAGGTCTTTAATATTCATATCAACAAAGATAAGTGGTATACTACTTATCAATATATCATTATTTCCAAAGCTTTCAATTGGTATGCCAATTTTCTCAAAAAATTCCTTGTTATTTATTGCTAAATAATAGTCTTCATAAGACAAATTAATTACTTCAGGTATTAATAGCTCCTGTAATATAATGTTTCTATTTTCAATTTGATCTAAATAAAGCTCATAATTTATGCGTTCATGCGCAGCATGCTGATCAATAATATAAAATTCATTTGTTAAAATACTTTCGCACAGTATATATGTATTAAATAGCATACCTATAACCTTTAGCTGCGAAATTGCTGTTTTGTCATCTACTTGCTTAGTTTTATCTGAAGAACTAATAATTTCTAAATCTTCAGTTAATTTAAGATTTTTAAATTCTTGTGTATTATTTAGTTTATTTGGAATTTCAGTAATATTAATTCCATAGTTGTATTCATTTTTATTATTATAGTCAATCTTACTTGAAACATCTGAAAAACTTGGTTTAATATTTGAGTATCCAGAATTATCTAAATTTTCAAGATTATTTATATTTTCAGTAATATTTGAAGCTTTGTTTATAAAGGAATTAGAATCCTCTCCTGTATAATCAATAATTTTAATTCTATCCTTTTTTATAGAATCATTAGTCTCATAATCTCTATTTATGTTTTCTTTACTATGCTTAGCATTATAAACATCATTTTGACTCACTTCTTCTAAGAACAGCAATTTTTCATTGTATTTATTAATTGCAGAAGAGTTTTTAGCAACATTTTCACTTCTAAGCTCTTTTACTAAATTAACTCCTCTTAGTGCCTTATATAAAGCATTTTTAAGCTCATTTAATACCTTTTCTTCATCCTTTATCCTGATTTCTGTTTTAGCTGGATGTACATTTACATCGATTAAGCTTGTATCTATTTCAATTTTAATAAAGCAGGCTGGATATTTATCCTTTGGAAGCAAGGTATGATATGCTGCTTCAATGAAAAAATTTGCTCTCTTATGTTTAATAAATCGATTATTAACAAACAATAACTGATATTTTCTATTTCCTCTGTGATAGTTTAAATTAGTCGTATAACCTGTAACTTTAATTAGTTCACCTTCGTAATCTAGTTCTATGAGAGAACGCACCATATCCTTATCATAAAGACTAGATATGACATTTAGCATATTTGCAGATTTTGGTGTTTTAAATACTGTTCCACCATTGTTCATATATTTAAAAGAAACATTTGGTGTACAAAGAGATAGATTTACAACCATTTCATTGATAGCTGTACTTTCTGAAGTATCGCTTTTTAAAAATTTTAGACGCGCAGGAACATTGTAAAATAAGTCAGTAACAATAATGGTTGTGCCTATCGGACAACCAACATCTTCATGTAGTACAGTTATACCACCTTCTATTACAAGCTTAGTTCCTGATACATCCTCTGCAGTTCTTGATATTATCTCAACCTTAGCAACAGCTGCTATACTTGCTAAAGCTTCACCTCTAAAACCAAGAGTATGTAAGGTTTCTAAATCATCAGCTGTATCAATTTTACTTGTATAGTGTCGTTTAAATGCATCTTCTATTTCGTCTTTTTTAATACCTGTACCATTATCGCTTATTCTTATATACTTTTTACCGCCGTTTTTTATTTCAATTATGATTTCATCAGCCTTAGCATCTATAGAATTCTCAACAAGCTCTTTAATTATTGATTTAGGACTTTCTATAACCTCACCAGCTGCGATTTTATTTATGGTATTGTTATCTAATTGCTTTATCATAATTACTACCTTGCACCTTTTCTGTTAAATTTATCCCATATCTTATCTTTCATTAATGATAATTCATTACAATTATTGACTTATTACATTCAATTCTTAAATTATCTTTAGCGATAGTGCAATATAGTCATTGCTTGCTTAATTAATTTAGATAATTTATTTATATCATTACCACTTATTAATATTTGACAGATTTTATATTGATTTCGCTTTTTTCACCAGTTCATTTAATAAATTCATAGCATCTATTGGTGTCAATGAATTTATATCTATGTTCGATATATTTTCCTCTACATAGCTTTTGTATTTACTATCAGCTTCTGTGTTTTCCATACCACTAAAAATTGATAACTGGAATCTATCTTTCACACGTTCTCTTTTTTTATTATAGCTAAACATCTTGTTAATGTCGCTCTCTTCAAGCTGTGCAATAATTTCCTTAGCACGACTTATAACCTCAACTGGTAGTCCAGCTAGGTTTGCAACCTGAATACCATAGCTTTTATCAACACTACCCTCTACAATCTTTCTAAGGAATGTTATTTTATCACCTGATTCTTTAATTAAAATTCTAAAATTCTTTATAGAATCAATTTTGTCCTCTAATTCTGAAAGCTCGTGATAATGTGTAGCGAACAAAGTTTTAGCTTTTATTTTTTTAGTTATATATTCAACAACTGACCAAGCTATGCTAAGTCCATCATAAGTGCTTGTACCCCTACCAATTTCATCTAAAATAAGCAAGCTATTTTCAGTTGCATTTTTTAAAATATTTGATACCTCAGACATTTCAACCATAAATGTACTTTGTCCCTGAGCTAAATCATCACTTGCTCCAACACGAGTGAATATCTTGTCCACTATGCAAATATCAGCTTCTTTAGCTGGAATAAAGCTTCCAACATGCGCTAATAATGTAATTAAAGCAACCTGTCTCATATAGGTAGATTTACCTGCCATATTTGGACCAGTTATAATAGACATCCTAAGCTTTTTGTTATCTATCATTGTATCGTTTGGTACAAACATTTCATTTTTTATAAGTTTTTCAATAACTGGATGTCTACCCTCAATTATATTAATATGGTTTCCATTATTTATGTTCGGTCTTACATAGTTATTTTTAACTGCTGCTATAGAAAGAGAATTTATACTATCAATTATTGCTATATCATGAGCAGTGTTTTGAATTCGTGTTATTTGTTCTTTTATATATTGTCTGATTTCTAAAAACAGATTATATTCAAGCTTTATAATTTGCTCATCTGCATTAAGAATTTTCGACTCCATCTCCTTAAGCTCAGGAGTTACAAATCTTTCACAGTTTGCTAATGTCTGTTTTCTTGTGTAATAATCAGGCGCATTTTTAACATTTGACTGAGTTATTTCTATGTAATATCCAAATATTTTGTTATAGCCTATTTTTAAGTTTTTAATACCAGTTCTCTCACGCTCTGTATTTTGCAGATTAGAAATCCATTCCTTACCATTAACTGATATTTCTTTAATTTCATCGAGCTCAGCATCAAAGCCTGGTTTTATAATCCCACCCTCTTTAACAGAGATAGGAGCTTCTTCTACTATTGATTTTTCTAGTAAGTCATACACATCTGATAATACATCTATTCTATCATATATTTCTTTTATTAGTTCTACTTCTGAAAAGGATAACTCAGACTTAAAATCAGGGAGATTTGATATAGATTGCTTTAGTGCAATTAAATCACGTCCATTGCAGTTACCAAATACTATCCTTCCAATAAGTCTTTCAATATCATATATTTTCTTCATGCACTCCTTGATATTGTTAGAAACCATTATATTATCATATATCTCTGCTACAGCATCAAGTCTTTGATTAATTAAACTTTGTGATCTTAATGGCTCCTCTAACCACTTTTTAAGAAGCCTTCCACCCATTGCAGTCATGGTATAATCAATAACATGATATAGAGTACCCTGTCCCTTTTTTCCACGCATTGTTTCAGTTAACTCTAAATTTTTTCTTGTGCTGCTATCTAATTGAACATAATCTCCAATTTTATAGCTTTCTATTTTATTAATATGCTCGAGAGTGTTTTTCTGAGTATTATAAAGATACTCTATAAGCATCCCTAATGACATAATTGAACTATAATTATCAGTAATTCCAAATGCATCTAGAGATACCAAGCTATTGAATGTATCCTTTGACTGTCTACTAAAATGATTTAAAATAAGTTCCTTGTATTCTTCAATTGTATTAATATTATTTAAGCAATTAATTTTTAAATCAATAATATCATTATTTATAGTTGAATTTGCAATAATTTCAGAAGGATTAATCTTAATAATCTCAGCAACTATTATCTCTGCTATAACCTTGTTATTATTTGAATTATATTCTGTAACAAATAAATCACCAGTAGAAACATCAACATAAGACATACCAAAGCCACCATTTGTAAGATACAAGCTACACAAATAGTTATTTGACTTGTCTTCAAGCATATTTTGGTCAATAATTGTACCTGGAGTGATAACCCTTACAACATCTCGTTTAACTATTCCCTTTGCTGTAGCTGGATCCTCCATCTGTTCACAAATAGCAACCTTTAAACCATTTTCTATAAGCTTGGGTATATAATTATCTACTGCATGATGAGGAACTCCACACATTGGAGCTCTTTCTTCAAGGCCGCAATCCCTACCTGTTAATGCTATCTCAAGAACCTTTGAAGCAACTATAGCATCATCAAAAAACATTTCGTAAAAGTCACCTAATCTATATAAAACAATACAATCCTTGTAATTTTCTTTTAATTCCATATATTGTTGCATCATTGGTGTTAATTTTTGTAACATTAATTTAATCTCCTCTCAAAATGATTCCAAGATATATATCTTGAATACAACATTATTAAGATATGCATCTTATTAACGATGAGAAATCAATAACTCATTTTTAATTATACTATTGTTCCTTCAAGGAAGAAAGTCTTTACAGTATCTATTTTTACATTTACGATTTGTCCAATCAAGCTCTTATCACCTTTAAAATGAACTAATCTAAAATGCTCTGTTCTTCCAGTTAAATAATCTTCAGAGCTTTTACTTACTTCATCAACTAAAATTTTATATGTTTTTCCTATGCATTCTTCATTTTTACTAAGAGCTATAGGGTATAATGTATCTAATAGCAGATTAAATCTCTCATGCTTCTCATCTTCAGGTACTTGATTTTCCATAGTTGCAGCCTTTGTTCCTTCTCTTGGTGAATATAGGAATGTAAAAGCTGATTCATATTGAACCTTTTTAACTAAATCAACTGTTTCCATAAAATCCTCTGTAGTTTCTCCTGGAAAACCAACAATAATATCAGTTGTTATTGCTACATCAGGAATTTCACGACGTATTTTATCTGCTAAAGCTATATAATGCTCTCTTGTATATCTTCTATTCATTTCTTGTAAAATTCTACTGCTTCCTGATTGTACAGGTAAATGAACATGATTACATATTTTTTCAGATTCTTTAATTGCTTGGATCAAATCATCAGATAGGTCCTTTGGATGTGATGTCATAAATCTAATAAATTCAATACCATCTATTTTACTAATTTTTCTTAACAAATCAGCAAAGCTACATTCTTTTGATAGATTTTTTCCATAAGAGTTTACATTTTGTCCAAGAAGAGTTACCTCTTTACAGCCATTTTGAGCTAAATCCTTAATTTCGTTTATAATATCCTCTGGCTCTCTGCTTTTTTCTCTACCTCTTGTATATGGAACTACACAATAGGTACAGAAATTATTGCATCCATAGGTTATATTCACAAGTGCTTTATGTGAATATTTTCTTGCCTTTGGCATATCCTCATGGATTTCTTCTGTATTCTCTATTATGCTAACTGTATTTTCTTTTTTAACCTTTTTTGCTATTTTAGAAACTACAGCACTATTAAGCTGAGCTTTTTTTGTTGCTTCTATAACTTTATTATTATTTTCCTGAGCTTTTTCAATTAACACAGGTAACTCATGTATATTATTAGTACCAAAAATTATATCAATAAAAGGACATTTTTTAAGTGTCTGTTTTCTAACCTCTTCTTTTTGCATCATACAACCACAAACAGCTATTAGCATATTAGGATTCTTTCTCTTAAGTCCTTTTAATGCTCCAAGCTTACCATATACCTTTTGTGCTGCATTTTCTCTTATTAAGCATGTATTTAATATAACTAAATCAGCAGAAGCTATTTCTTCTTTATTTTCAACATTTAAATCTTTATATCCTATTAAATTTAACATACCGCTAATTTTTTCCGAATCGTGCTCATTCATTTGACAACCGTATGTTAAAATATGAAAAGTTTTACTCATTAATTTCCTCCAATGTTACTAAGCTACGATAATTTATATTATTTCGTCGCAATTTATACTTAATTATTATATCATTCTCGACATTTGTTTTCAATAAAAAACTATATATGAATTTTTATCTAAAAATTGCAACATAAATTGTCCGCTTTTTTAAAATAATTTTATAGTGTATTTA
>JAEAME010000730.1_pt1 | contig 29586 bp, 24 predicted proteins | sample 8958731 | NCBI WGS metagenome assembly JAEAME01 (sample SAMN16933194, study PRJNA681113) | bioreactor sludge metagenome | isolation source: anerobic bioreactor sludge (Control) | place: India:Bengaluru | collected 2018-10-24
AAAAACAATATCAATCAGTGCAGAGAATGCCCTCCGCCAGATCAATGACTTTAACTTGTTTTGATTTCCCATAAGATTGTTTTATTTATCAGCATCCAAACTTTTAGGAACAGAGCTTTTGATTGGATAAACGGCTTAATGAAATTTTCCGAAAGGTATTGTCTGCCGCTGTTTCGTTCGTTACAGTTTTCCTTTCTTTTGAAAAACGGATAGCGCAATCTTTAATTTCGTTCCAGGAGAAGGTCATGGTGGTCGTTAAACCGATGACACGAATATATACAAAATAATTAATAATAGCTTATTTGATTGATTTCAATATATTATTTGATATTATAAGAATTCTTAGCATGTTGTATCAGCTTATTCCGTAAATTAGATGGCGGATTTAAAACTGTAAAATTGTCACCCCATGCAAAGGATCGTAGTTTTTTTTATTACGCTGATGCTTTCAGTCAGTTTATCTGCCGGAATTATCCGGACGGAATATAACTTTCAACAGAAAGATGCCGTGAATTCCGAATGGACCAAATCGATTGATGTGAACCAGGATGGAATAACAGATATCATTTTTGCCGCACATATATATCCTCAGAGCCTTACGATGGTTGATTCGGCAAACCTGGCAACCTGTATTCTTTATCCCGATGAGACTCCCGACTTTCTGGAAGCTGGCGACTCGATCAATGATTCCATGGAGTATATGAGCGGCGGATTCATCTTAGCCGGATCTGTGGCGTTGATGCCGACACAGACCACAACCTATATCGGATTTAAAGTCATGAACCGTTCCACCCTGACATGGCATTTTGGATGGCTTTCCGTTAAATTGGATTGGATTCATGACATTTTTTATATCAAGGAGGCTGCTTTTAATGATGAAGAAGAGAAACCGATAAAAGCCGGACAGGGAAGCTTGTCGGTTGGTGAAAATATTTTATCGCGCGTAAAAATTTTTCCGGCAAATTCGGGTCTTACCATTGAAAACCTTCCTGCTGATTTTAAAGGGAAATTGCTGATACACGATTTGTCGGGGCGGCTCCTGTTTCAGTGTGACCTGCAAGGGTCAGGAGCGTTCATTTCCGGTATTTCCCGATCGGGTATTGCTCTGGTAACGCTAAACAACGGCCAGATTCGCTATTCCAGAAAGATCTTCTTATGATCCCCGGATCGGACATGCGCCATTCCGGGTCGTCTTTTATTAAGCAAGCCTTTACTACCTGCAATTGCAGATATGAGGAAAAAGTGAAATTGACTTTTTAATTTGTACTTTAGCAGGTGAGACCAATCCCTTATTCAATGAATCGCTGGCCATCCAATCCTTTGATTTATGAGATCAACACCTGGGTGTGGCTTCATGATCTGAGCCGGCAGGAAAAAAAAGAGATAACGCTGGCCTCTATACCCGACAGGATCTGGGATGAACTGGCAGGATTAAAATTTGACGCTGTCTGGTTCATGGGGGTTTGGGAAAGAAGTCCCGCAGGGATTTTCATTTCCAATCGTGATCCCGGGAATCTCTCCGATTTTCGCCGGGCTCTTCCCGATTTTGTTTCTGCCGACAATGTGGGTTCTGCTTATTGTATAAAACAGTATACGGTTGATGAACATCTGGGTGGCGCTGAAGGACTGCAAATTGCCCGGCGTGAGCTTTCCAGGCGCGGGATCCGGCTTATCCTCGACTTTGTCCCCAACCATATGGCGCATGATCATCCGTGGGTTGCCGGACATCCCGGATTCTTTATCCGGGGAACGGAAGAGGATTTGAAGAGGGATCCCATAACGTTTGTAAAGTTGGGAGAGACGGTTTTTGCCTGTGGAAAAGATCCGAATTTTCCCGCATGGCAGGACGTACTACAGGTAAATGCATTCGATGAGGGCCTGAGAGAGGCCGTCCAAGGAACCGTCCTTGATATCGCCGGTCAGTGCGACGGGATCCGTTGCGATATGGCGATGCTTCTGATGAATGAGATCTTTAGCCGGACCTGGGGAGAAAGGGCAGGAGCGCAACCTATAAAGGAATATTGGAGCGATCTGATAGACTCCGTTAGAACTTCCTATCCTCACTTTCTTTTTATTGCAGAGGCATACTGGGATCTTGAGTTTCAATTGCAGCAACAGGGTTTTAACTTTTGTTATGACAAGCGGTTGTACGATCTTCTGGAACAGGAAAACGCCGGTGGCATCCGGTTGCATCTAGAAGCGGATCCGGAATTCCAGTCAAAGCTTGTCAGGTTCATTGAAAACCACGATGAGCCAAGGGCGGCGTGTGTTTTCCAGCGGGAAAAAGAAAGAGTTGCCGCTATTGCGATAGCAACTTTACCCGGCGCCAGGTTGTTTCATGAAGGGCAACTTGACGGACGCGAGGTAAGAGTTCCGGTATTTCTTCGCAGAAGGCCAAGGGAGATGGTCCATCAGGATCTAAAGGATTTTTACGAAAAGATCTTAAAAATCGCTTTAGCCCCTGTTTTTTATCAAGGTTCCTGGCGATTGTGTGAATGTTACGGCTGGGCGGATAACTCATCTTTTCAAAACCTCCTTGCCTGGGCATGGAAAAGCGACAAAGACCACTTCCTTGTTGTGATCAATTTTTGCCCACATGATGCTCAGGGTAAAGTTCGTTTACCCTTTGAAGAGATCGAAGGATTCCAGTGGAGGCTGACCGATCTGCTCTCGGGAGAAATCTTTGACCGGGAAGGGAATGAAATGACCGGGCAGGGTTTATATGTAGGACTGAAAGCATGGAGCGCTCATCTCTTGTCTTTCAGCCCATTGGAATAATTTATTTCGATTTTTTGGATCACATGGTTCATATCTCAATTAATTTTCTATTTTTGCACCGCGACATTTTTTTCTATGCGAAAATTTACCATCCTTCTGTTTTCTCTTGCGCTCGTTTTCCCGGGAATAGTCATCGGACAAAAAGTAAAGCCGGCTTTTGACCTGACTTCCAAAAGCATGAGATTCCCGCATCAATATAAAAAATGGGGATTTCAGACCTCGGTCGGCTTTTCCATGGTCAAACCTCCCTTCGATCTGGTTGAAAATGCCATTCAGGCGCCTCTCGTCAATTTTCATACCACCTTCGGGATGCCCCTGGGCTTTTCGCTGGAGGGAGACATTACCACCCTGGTCGTCTCAAACCAGATAACTCTTGGCCCCCGCTGGAATTTTATTTATAAGAACTTTTCATTTAACCTTGGATATGACTTGGGATTCCTGCTTGGCTGGATGAAATTCGGAGGATTTAACAATACCGGGACCGGCTGGGTTCATTATCCCAATGCTTCCATCGGTTTTAAAACCAGAGATGTCGCATTCACCCTGAAGGGAGAAGTTGTGATCCTTGGACAGATCATGTTGAAAGCCGGGGAAAATGAGGTTGACCGGAAGAAAGATTATTTCAACGGAGGGACGCTGGCATTATATGTGGAACAACGTCTCTGGAAAGACAAAATTCTTACGATAGGATTAAAGGATAACTATGTAAAGTTATACTGGCCATGCTGGTTTTTATTTACCACGTTCGACCGGTATTATCATGTTCCCGAACTATATTTTAGCTGGGTCTTATGAACAAGAGAATATTACATCTGATCGGGATAGCGCTGATAGTGTATGGATGCAACAAGTATGAAACCGTACCTGTCCCCGGATTCGGACCGAATTCGATCCTTACGCAGACCTATCCCCTGGAGGAGCCTTCCAAGCATATCATGGAAGGCGTTTACAATGTCGTGTCGGGAGCGGATCGTTTTGGTGATAATGTGATTGTAAAATGGAACCGCGACAAGATGTCGGTCTTTTGCGGTAACGGATGTTATATGATCCTTTCTGTGGGTTATCTCGATTCGGTGGTCATGATGCAAGGATACTGGAGATATGCTTTTGGAGATGCAACAGGTCATGTCACCGCTTATATCAGTAAGAGTGAAGGAGGGCCGGATATCATATACGGTCATTCCGGTTTTGAGAAGATCATTTTCAGGGGGGTATTTGGAAGCACGAGCGACATTCTTGACAAGCCCTTTGTTATTCAATATATCAGACCCATCAACCCGGACATGCTCGACGGATCCTTCGATATTGTAGCTCATCGTTCCGGTGGGCGGACCTCCGACCGGCTTCCGGTTTCGGAGAACAGTATTGAGATGATAAACTATACCGGATATTTCGGTTCAACGGGTATCGAGATCGATGTTCAGCTGACAAAAGATGGAATCCCGGTATTGTATCACGATGGAGATATCAATGTCCGGTTGACGCAGAAAGGAGCCCTGACGGGACCCCTGAACAATTTCACCTATCTTCAGCTCTATTATTACGTGAGGTTGATTCACGGGGAAAGGATTCCCAAACTGGAAGATGCACTGAACTTTGTGGTTGACAGTACCGATCTCCGGTTTGTTTGGCTTGATATGAAGGACAATGTTCCCGGTATGAGCGCGGTGATCCCGATCCAGAAAAAGGCGCTGGAAAGAGCCAAGCAACAGGGAAGGAACCTGAACATCTATATAGGAATGCCTACCCAAGCTACCATTGAGGATTTCATGAATCAACCCGATTATCAAAATATTCCGTCGCTATGCGAGCTGACGCTCGACGATGTACGGAAAGTCAATGCCCGGGTCTGGGGTCCTCGCTGGACAGAGGGAACTCAGAATGCCGAGGTTGAACAGATGCATGCCGAAGGGAGAAAAGCCTATTGCTGGACGATCGATAATCTTTCCTTCATCCAGCAATTTATCAATGAAGGAAATTTTGACGGACTGCTGACGAATTATCCCTATCTGGTTGCTTACTACCATTATATCAGATAAGCTAAGATGAAAAAAGAGATCCTCCTCACAACACTTTTTTGTGTACTGTTGATTTACCCGTTGTTTGCTCAACAGGTTGATTCGGTATCGAAGCCCAAAAGCCATTTCTCTCTCTCGGTATCCACCGGTTGGTCACATTATATCAATTCGCTGGAGACGGTTGATGCCAAAGATGTCGGGAAGGATTTTATCGGTCTCAACCTGCGTTTTTTATGGGAACCGGGATACCGGCTGGGAATCGGACTTGAAACGGGTTTTTACAGGATCTATAATGTAAAACAAGAGTTCACACCTGAAGTTACCGGGCAGTCCCGACTCTATTGTTACCCGTTATTGCTCGTTGCCCGGATGAGGATTGTGGATCATTTTTACTTATCGGTGGCTCCGGGTCTTTCTATATTGGTATCCGACATCAGCGGCGTTGACGGGAAAACGGTCAGCTCCCAGTTATCGCTTGCCAACTTTGAGGCAACAGCCTCTTACCTTTACCCGGTAAGTAAACATTTCTTAGTTGGCGGAGAAGCTCGGTTTCTTATTATCGGAAAGGTTGAGGATTACTTATATTCGGTACAGGCGACCTGCGCCGTAAGGCTTTGATGAAATATCTGTAGTATCATAACGCCAATCAATAAATAATTAAATCAAATCTCATGAAAACAAAAATTCTTTTCTTTTTTCTTGTGACAGGATTATTCCTCGTGACTTCCTGTTCCAAGTACCCACCTACATCTGACCGGTTACTGGAAGATATGGTGGTTTACACAAAGTACGACACGAGTATTGACTTCAATCAGTTTCGCACTTTTTCCATTGTCGATTCCATCGGATATATCTCCCAGAAAGACAGTGGCAAGTTCCTTGATTCGGATGCCCAGGCTGTATTGAACCAGATTTCGCAGAATATGGTCGCACGGGGATATGTTCTTGTGAACAAGACACAGGATCCTGATCTCGGCATTAATGTCGTCATGGTAAAGAATGTCAATGTTCAGGTTTACTATCCGGGATGGTACTGGGGTTACCCGGGTTATTATCCTCCCTGGTACTGGGGCGGAGGAAGCTATTATTATCCCTATTATCCTGCTTACATCACCTCCTATTCGACCGGTACATTGCTGATTGACATGGTTGATCTTGTAAATGAAACTCCCGATGGAAAGATGTATATCCGCTGGAATGCATATATCCGGGGTTTACTGACGAACAATCACAGCATGGCCCAGATCAAGGAAAGTATAGATCAGGCTTTCGTCCAGACCAAGGCATTTTCAAAATAATCCGTAACCTCAAAAAGAAAAACATATGAAAAAGACAGTTTTTGTTATAATAATGTCGGTCCTTTTTGCAGGTTTTGCACAGGGGCAAGATAAACCTGTTGTAGGATTTATCCCGGGCAGCTACTATACCTTTTCCTGGAATAACACATTCACGCTGGGTGACTTCAATGAATGGGTTTCCTATGCCAGTCCGGCTGGTTTTGACTTCGGAGGACGATACCTGATCATGAAAGGAGTGACGGTTGGTTTTAATCTTGGCTGGCAGCGGGTCAATCAGAGTTTTCCGAACGAAACATTTTACGGTAATGAAGGAGATGCGATCACCGCAACCAATTACCGCTTCACCTGGATGGTACCCTTCCAGGGAGTCATTGCGTATCATTTTTTTCCTGACAAGCTGGTATCGCCTTATGTAGGACTTGGAATCGGCGGTGATTACATGGAACATCACCTGATGGTCCAGGAATATGACATCTATAAAACCCGTTGGGATTTCTCTCTGACGCCTGAAGTGGGAGCACTGGTGAAATTTGGCAAGTTCTCAAGCTGGGGTGCATTGCTTGCCTTTAATTACAAGTGGACTACCAATAAGATTGACTTTAGTAACAACTTTAAGTCGAAAAACCTGATGATGCTGAACCTCAAGGCCGGGATCGTCCTTATCGTACGGTAATCTTCCTTTAAATAAGATTAATGCGACCCCGGATGAGGAATCATCCGGGGTCGCATAGTTTTACCAGTGTCCGTTTATTTGTTGCCGTTTGTTTCCTGGAATCTTTATAGCCGTAAGCCTGCCAGCTCTTTCCATTATTTTATTCCCGCTTGGATCGGAGAATCCTGGCGTTTTAGCGAGAGGTTCTTCAAATTGATTTAAAGGACCGTATGAATTTTAATAAAGTTAGTCCCTCCCGGTTGATGAGCCGGAATGCCTCCAAGCACCAGGATCCTGTCACCGGATGCAATTAATGACCTTTGTTTTAAAGTATTTTCGGCTAAAGTAGTAATTTGTTCAAAGGTATCCGGGTGATCGCTGATCAGAATCGGAAAGAGACCCCAGATGAGATTTAAGGCATGATACACCTGAAGATGGGTTGTCAATGCATAGACGGGTGTTTTTGGCCTTTCCGCAGCGATGTTCATGGCGCTTCTACCGCTCGTTGTAAATACAATAATGGAATTCAGGCCGATGACCTTTTCAATTCCGTTGGCCGCCATACTAAGGGCGATCATCTCCGTGCATCCGGAAGAAGGATAGGTTTTGAATTCAATTTTGGCTTCCACATCCTGGGCAATCCTGACCATCATTTCAACTGCTTTTACCGGGTGACTCCCCATGGCGGTTTCTCCCGAAAGCATAATGCAATCGGTACCGTCTATGATGGCGTTGGCTACATCGCTTGTCTCGGCGCGGGTGGGGCGGGGATCAACGATCATACTCTCGAGCATCTGGGTAGCAGTGATCACCGCTTTCCCTTTACGATTACAAAGTTCAATGATACGTTTCTGGATCATCGGAACTCTTTCCGGACTTATTTCAACTCCCAAGTCACCTCTTGCAACCATGATACCCTGAACCTCATCGACGATTTCTTCAAGATGATCGAGCGCTTGTGGTTTCTCGATCTTCGCAATGACAGGCTTAAATTTCCCCGTTTGCTTAATAAACTGTTTTAAAGTTCTTATGTCCTCTGCCGAACGGACAAAGCTGAGCGAAATCCAATCCACTTCCTGCGAAAGACCAAATTCCAGGTCGCGCATATCTTTTTCAGTAAGAGAAGGAAGGCGGAGATTCAGATTAGGAAAATTAACCCCTTTGCGGCTTTTGAGCAACCCACCTTCTATGACCTTACAATAAACAGAATTATCCTTTATTTCTGTGACCTTTAATTCAAAAAGACCATCGGCAAGCAAAACCTGCATATCGGGTTTCGCCTCTTCGGAAACATATGGATAATCTATTGGGATGGTGCCTGGTTGCGAGCGGAATTCTTGTTCGGGGACAAGGATCACGATTTCGCCCGGAATGAGTTTCATTCCTTCTGACGATATCTGACCCACCCTGATCTTTGGTCCCTGGAGGTCCTGCATAATGGTAACCGGTTTCTGAAGTTCCTCTGAGATCGTTCTAAGGTTGGAAACCACTTTTGCATGGTCTTCATAATTACCATGCGAGAAGTTAAGACGGGCAACATCCATACCCGTCTGGATCAGTTGACGGATCATCTCCGGTGAGTTGCTGGCAGGCCCAATGGTGGCGACGATCTTTGTACGCCGGTAATGAGTTTGCATTGAAATGAATTTAAGAAACGCAAGGTAGCAATTTTTCCAGGAGAGTTGATGTCGGAATAAATATTTCTGATCATGGAATGCAGTCGTCCTCTGATTATGTTCAGGGTGTGGTAAATGTCATAATGACCTGATGAGCACGGAATCCGTTGATCTATAACTCAACACTATCGCCATACCCCGGAAGTACGGGATTTAATCCATATCTTTCCCGGATGATTTTCGCCAGGGGTAACCTCGCTTTTTCTTCCCCATGGGTAAGTACGACTTTCGGCCGCCAGGGGGCGAGAGAGTTGAACCATTTCAACAGTTCCGACTGGCCGGCATGAGCGCTGAAACCGCCCAGCATATGGATTTGTGCTTTCACGGCGATACGTTCGCCAAAAATATTTACCCACTTTACTCCATCCACCAACCTTCTTCCCAGCGTTCCTTCCGCCTGGTATCCAACAATGATGACGGAGGTTTCCGGTTTCCAGAGGTTATGCCGTAAATGATGAAGGATCCGGCCCGCATTGCACATCCCCGATCCTGCAATAATCATGCAAGTTCCCGGTATATCATTGATCTTTCTTGATTCCTCGGCCGAAACGGTTGCATGAATGCGATTAAAGCTTTGCTGAAATTGCCCGTCTTTTGACATTTCCGTCATCTCTTCGTCGAATAATTCAGGATGACGCAAGTATATCTTTGTTGCTTCAATGGCCATAGGGCTGTCGAGATAGACGGGAAACCCGGGTAATTTTCCCTTACGGGTAGCACTATCCAGATAATATAACAGGTCTTGTGTTCGGCCGACGGCGAAAGAAGGAATGAGGATTTTTCCATTTCTGCCAACCGTATCACGGATGATCGAATCAAATTCTTCCAGGGTCTCTTTCATGGGCTTGTGGTCGCGGTCTCCGTATGTCGATTCGAGGAAAACCATATCGGTTTGCAGAAATGGTTCAGGATCACGTACAATCGGCATCCCCTTTGCACCCAGATCTCCTGAAAAAACCACCGACTTTGTCACGCCATTTTCGGTGATCAAAAGTTTAAGACTTGAGGAGCCCAGGATATGTCCTGCCTCCGCAGCCCTTACCTTGATTCCGGGAGCTATGGTATGATCCTGCTGGTAGGCGATTGGGGTCATCAATCCGATGACATCTTCCACATCCTTTTTTAAAAAAACCGGTTCCACCGGCGGTTTCCCATTGCGCAGGAGTTTCCTGTTAAGTTTTTCGAGGTCATTGTTCTGCACTTTCAGGGAATCTCTTAAGATCAATGCGGAAATTTCTATTGTTGCAGGTGTGGCATAAATCGGATTTTTATAATTTTCCTTGGCAAGAAGGGGCAATCGCCCGCAGTGGTCCAGATGGGCATGTGTCAGGACAACCGCATCAAGATGGTTGATATCGACCGGAGGAAGTTTCCGGTTCCTGGCTTCCGCGGTTTTCGATCCCTGGAAACTACCGCAATCCACAAGAATGGCGGACTGATCTGTCTCGATGAGATAAGCGCTTCCGGTGACATCGCCGGCAGAGCCCCAAAGGGTGATTTTCATGTATCGATAGTTTTATGTTTCAATGGTCAAACGAATACCCATTATTATTATCCGCGGTACGTTTTCAGATTGTTTGTATGAGTATTTTATCGTATTCAATAGGATTAAGAGTGAAAAAAATTACAAAATAAGAACCCCAGGTTTCAGGACCGGATGTCGGGTTGAAACTCGGGGTGAGACAAAATCTTTAACAAACTGTGGGATGTAGCGGATTCGAACCGATGACCCCCGCCCTGTCAAGGCGATGCTCTAAACCAACTGAGCTAACATCCCGAAAGGATTGCAAAGATAAATAATCTTTCTAAAAGCGCAGTACGATTTTTCCTTCCTTATGCTACTTCTTGTACACCCCTAAGATCTCTCCATAATATACCATATGGAAATCCTTCAACGGATAATAGTGGCTGATGATCTCTTGATCAAGGGTGTTCTGATCGAGCCAATGCTTATGTACAATACGGCATTCATAATGAATGGACGATCCGGCAATATATGGTGTTGCGATCTGTATTCCCTGCCCGAGGGTAAAACCACACGTTTTAATTTTATCCACATCTCTACCGGAATGTGTTCCGCAGTAGGCCAGTTTCTTTTTCATCGATCCGGGGAGGATACAAACCGTGAACTCCGTGCCTTTTTCCATCAAACTGAAGGTGTGCCGGGTAGGACGTACTAAAACGGTCATTATCGGTTTATGCCAGATAATCCCCAGGGTTCCCCATCCGATAGTCATCGGATTCGGAGGATCTCCGGCCATCAGGAGAACCCCGTCATTACTAAGTTTGTCAAGCGTTTCATGGATCATATCGAATATTCCGATCGGTTCAGGCATATTTTTCTATTTTTGAAAACAAAAATACTTCATTTAAAAACTTGTTGAACATGACGAATTTATTTCATAAAGGAATCCTGACCGTCATCCTGTCCTTAGCGGGGATCCTGCTTTATGCCCAGGGGGAGAAAAAGAAGCTGACACTTGACGATATTTTTTTACACGAGAAGTTTTCATCAAAAGGCACTTCAGGCTTGAAATCAATGAATGACGGCGAACATTTTTGCAGGGTAGTAAACGACAGCCTGAACCTGTATGAATATGCAACAGGAAATTATTCGGGCACCCTCCTCACCGCAAAAAAACTGATCCCGGAAGGCTATACAGAACCGGCAGATATCAGCAGTTTTGTGTTCAGCCAGGATGAAACCAAAATCTTATTCACCCGTGATAAGGAGAGTCTGTACCGGCGATCAACGAAAGCCAACTATTTTATATACGATCTTAAAACGGGAAAGATCATTCCCCTTACTACCGGAGGAAAACAGCGTCTTGCAGCCTTCTCTCCGGACGGTTCAAAGGTGGCTTTTGTCCGGGATAATAACATCTTTATTAAAAATCTCAATGATGGTACCGGGAAAGAGGAACAAGTGACTTTTGACGGGAAGAACAATGAAATAATCAATGGTGCTTCCGATTGGGTATATGAAGAAGAGTTCGAGTTTACAATAGCTTTTTTCTGGTCACCCGATGGAAGGTACCTTGCATTTTACAGGTTTGATGAGCGTGACGTCAGGGAATATCAGCTGACCTATTATGGTAATCTCTATCCGGAGCAGTACAAATTCAAATATCCCAAAGCAGGAGAGCGGAATTCAGTCATTGGAATCTTTATCTATCAATTGATGACGAAAAAGATCCTTCCGGTTGATATCGGTAGAGAAACGGATATCTATATTCCCCGGGTCAAATGGACGGAAGATCCGGAATGTCTTGCTCTTTACCGGCTTAACCGGCATCAGAATAAACTTGAACTATTACTGGCTGATGCAGGATCGGGGAAAACACAAGTGATCTATACGGAAACAAATAAGTACTACATCGAGATCGATGATAACTGGTATTTTCTGAAGAACAGGAAAAATTTCATCCTGACCAGTGAAAAAGACGGATACCGGCATATATACCTGTATAATATGAACGGGGAAGAGGTTTTGCAATTGACCAAAGGTAATTGGGAAGTAACCAAAATTCATGGAATAGATGAAACAAAAGGGTTGCTGTACTACACCTCTGCGGAGACTTCTCCGTTGGAGAAAGATATTTTTTCAATATCCCTTGATGGAAAGAGAAAGACCCGGTTGTCGTCAGGATCTGGAACCAATTCACCGGAGTTCAGTAATAAATTTCAGTACTATGTAAACAGTTGGTCGGATATTAATACGCCTCCGTATATAGCGGTTTACAATTCGGATGGAAAAGAGGTAAGAGTGCTGGAGAATAATGCAAAACTAAAGGCAATCCGGGAGAATTATAATTTTTCAAGGGTCGAGTTCTTTCAGTTTACAACCAGTGAAGGGATAACTTTAAATGGCTGGATGATGAAACCACCCGATTTTGATCCTCTGAAGAAGTATCCGGTTCTTTTTACCATATATGGCGGACCGGGTCATCAGACCGTGACGAACTCCTGGGAGAATGTCTCCTCCTGGAATCACTTATGGGCTCAAAATGGAATCGTCGTAGTTTCGGTCGATAACCGGGGAACCGGGGGGAGGGGGGAGGAATTCAAGAAATGCACCTACCTGCAGCTTGGAAAATATGAAACCCTTGACCAGATTGAAGCGGCAAAGTACCTTGGGAGCCTTCCCTATATTAATAAATCACGAATCGGTATGTGGGGATGGAGTTATGGGGGTTATATGACCCTCTCCTGTCTGACGAGGGGATCCGATTACTTTTCATTTGGCATAGCAGTTGCACCGGTAACGAACTGGAAATATTATAATAATATATATACAGAACGTTTCATGAGAACCCCCGGGGAGAATAACAATGGGTATGAGTTAAACTCTCCTATTAATCATGTAGATATGTTCAGAGGAAAGCTCCTCTTGATCCATGGAATGGCCGATGACAATGTCCATGCACAAAATTCTTATGATTTCATGACTGCCATGGTCGCTGCCAACAAACAGTTTGACTCACAGTTTTACCCTAATTCCAATCACGGTATCCATTCCGGAAAGAATACGAAGTATCATCTTTACAAAAGAATGGATGATTTCATCCTGAAGAATCTTTAGATGGATAGGAGATATACGAAGGGAGATCAATGGCAGCTGATAAAGAAAACCCAGTCATTAATATTTGGAAATAATATTTTAACATTGTACCTTTGCAGCCCATTTTAATAAACGTGAATTAATAACTCTAAAAAGAAAGTGAGCGTTCAAGCATGATCATTGTACCTGTTAAAGAAGGTGAAAGCATTGACAGAGCATTAAAGAAATTGAAGCGTAAATTTGAGAAAACGGGTGTTGTCAAGGAGTTGAGAGACCGCCAGAAATTTACAAAGCCTTCGATTAGAAAACGTGATTCTGTTCAGCGGGCAATCTTTATCCAGAAACTCCAGGCTGCCGAGCAAGACATGTAATCAGGGCAATTTATTTTGGAAGAAATTTTGTTGAGGGTGAATATCTTCGTATATTTATCCATTGTTTAAGTTCAACAGGATTTCTTCTTTTTTTGTTGTGTTGTGAAGGAACGGTTCATCGCATATATCCAATCCGAAAAACGATATTCTCCTCATACCGTCATTGCTTACCGCAATGATATTGATCAGTTCTTCGACTACCTTTATATTCAGTATCAGATCGATGATATCCGGGAAGTGAATCATTCCATGATCCGTTCCTGGCTTGTTCAGATGATGGAGAATAAGATTTCCGCCCGTTCCGTAAACCGGAAGCTTACAACCCTAAAAACATTTTACCGTTTTCTTATCAGGGAAGGGATCCTTGAAGAGAACCCGATGCGGAAGATCATTTCTCCGAAGACAGCCAGGCGATTACCTGTTTTTGTGGAAAAGGACAAAATGGATATCTTGCTTGACCAGGTTGAATTTACGGAGGGTTTTCCGGGAGTCCGCGACCGGTTGATCCTGGAAATGTTCTATTCTACCGGTATGCGTCTGTCGGAATTGGTCAATCTTAAAGTTTCCGATATCGATTTTCATAAAGATACCATAAAAGTACTTGGAAAACGTAATAAAGAGCGTTTAATCCCGTTCAGTAAAAAATTAAAGGGTTTGATCGGAAATTATATCAAATGTAAAGAAGAACAATTCGGACAGACTGCGGATCTTTTTCTGACGAATAGCGGCAAAAAGATCTATCCCAAGATGGTTTATCTGATCGTACGGCGTTATCTGGGTGAAGTAACGACACTTGTGAAGAAAAGTCCGCATATACTGCGGCATACGTTTGCAACTCATCTGTTGAATAACGGTGCGGAGTTAAATGCCGTAAAGGAATTACTCGGTCATTCGAATCTTTCCGCAACCCAAATATATACCCATAATACGATAGAGAAATTAAAAACGATTTATAAACAAGCCCACCCAAAGGCATAAAAAAGGAGGTCGGAATGAATGTTAAGATCAATGCTGTTCATTTTAAAACAGATAAGAAACTACAAACTTTCATCAAAGAAAAACTGATGAAACTCGACACTTACTATGAAGGAGTGATCGGTGCTGAGGTTATGTTAAAACTCGACAACAATGAAGGCAGGGATAATAAGATAATGGAGGTCAGGGTAATTATCAAGGGAAATGACCTGTTTGCCGTGAAGGAATCCAAGACCTTTGAAGAGGCAACGGATCTGGTTACGGAAGCATTAAAAAAGCAGTTATTAAAATACAAAGATAAGGTCCGGCGAAAATAATTTTAATCGATTGATTATGAAAGAGGTCGGGTATTTTTTATCGACCTCTTTTTATTTATGGCATAGTCTTTGTAGAAAAAATCTTCCCTCCATTGCCCCTAAAGTTAAAAAAAGTCTTGTTTCGTAATCAAATAGTTCATAATTTTGCAGTCCTTTTTCAAAAAAGAAAAACGATCGCCGATGTAGCTCAGCTGGTAGAGCAGCTGATTTGTAATCAGCTGGTCGGCGGTTCGAATCCGTCCATCGGCTCTGATTTCTAGTTTTAATCTCTTAGCGGTTCTTTGAAATTTTTTCACACACACATATCCCGGGGAGATACCAGAGCGGTCAAATGGGGCAGACTGTAAATCTGTTGGCGAAGCCTTCGGAGGTTCGAATCCTTCTCTCCCCACATTTCAATTACACCCACACTCACACTCCCTTTGCGGAAGTAGCTCATTTGGTAGAGCGGAAGCCTTCCAAGCTTCAGGTGGCGGGTTCGAGCCCCGTCTTCCGCTCATTAAGAGCAATCACACTCAATCCCTTGCTACACCCACACGTCACACCCACACTCACATCGCCTTTGTAGCTCAGGGGTAGAGCACTTCCTTGGTAAGGAAGGGGTCATCAGTTCAATTCTGATCAAAGGCTCGAGATTTCAACGGAATAATTAACGTAATTAAACTTTGATTCTATATGGCAAAAGAAAAATTCGAACGCAACAAACCACACGTCAATATTGGTACTATTGGCCATATTGACCATGGAAAAACCACCTTAACTGCTGCTATCACACTGTGTTTGCAGGATAAAGGTTTGGCAACATTTAAATCATTCGACCAGATCGATAACGCTCCGGAAGAAAAAGCCCGCGGGATCACGATCAACACCGCTCATATTGAGTATCAGACGGAGAAAAGGCATTATGCCCATGTTGACTGCCCCGGTCATGCCGACTATATCAAGAATATGGTTACCGGTGCCGCACAGATGGACGGAGCTATTCTCGTAGTAGCCGCCACCGATGGTCCCATGCCGCAGACACGCGAGCATATCCTGCTTGCCCGTCAGGTTGGTGTTCCCAAGCTGGTTGTTTTTATGAACAAATGTGACTCGGTTGACGATCCGGAACTTCTTGAAATCGTTGAAATGGAAATCCGTGAACTGTTGACTTTCTATGGTTTTGATGGCGCAACTACTCCGGTCATCCGCGGATCTGCACTGGGTGGTCTGAATAAAGAACCACAATGGGTAGAGAAGATCATGGAATTGATGGATGCCGTTGATTCCTATATACCGCTGCCTGTTCGCGATGTTGAAAAACCATTCCTGATGCCGGTTGAAGACGTTTTCTCAATCACCGGACGTGGGACGGTCGCTACCGGCAGGATCGAAACCGGTGTGATCAATTCCGGAGATCCTGTTGATATCATCGGTATGGGTGCTGAAAAGCTGAAGAGCGTTGTCACCGGCGTTGAGATGTTCCGTAAGATCCTTGATCGTGGTGAAGCTGGTGATAACACCGGTCTGTTGCTGCGTGGTATTGATAAGGATGAGATCCGCCGCGGAATGGTTGTTGCAAAACCCGGTTCCATCACCCCTCATAAGAAGTTTAAAGCAGAGATCTACGTACTGAAAACGCAGGAAGGCGGACGTCATACTCCGTTCCATAACAAGTACCGTCCTCAGTTCTATTTCCGTACCACCGATGTGACCGGTGAAATTCATTTACCGGAGGGAGTAGAAATGTGTATGCCGGGCGATAACCTCACCATCACGGTCGACCTTATTGCTGAAATCGCAATGAATAAAGGTCTGCGTTTTGCAATCCGTGAAGGTGGACGTACTGTCGGCGCCGGTCAGGTTACTGAAATTCTTGACTGATAAAATTGGTAAATGGTGAGTTGGCGGAACCAGAATCGTCAAATCACCGGTTGACCAGATTGCTATAAAAATAAAGTTTAATTACACACGGGTGTAGCTCAACTGGTAGAGTGGCGGTCTCCAAAACCGTAGGCTGTGGGTTCGATTCCTACCACCCGTGCAAAATGTTAGATAAATGGCTAAGAATAAAGTTATCAATTACGTCAAGGAGAGTTACGACGAACTGATGCATAAAGTTTCCTGGCCTTCCTGGTCAGAATTACAGGGAAGCGCTATCGTCGTATCGGTAGCTTCACTTATCATTGCTATCATCGTCTTCGCAATGGATGAAGCTTTTCGCAATATCCTTCTGCAATTTTACAAACTCTTTTAACCACTTTCCGTGGTTATTTATCTAAATTAAAAGAGACCAGGATAATGAATCAATCTCATTAAATTCATGAGTGAATCGGCAAAAAAATGGTATGTTGTCAGGGCTATCTCCGGAAATGAGAAGAAAGTAAAGCAATATCTGGAAAGTGAGATTGCTACACAAAACCTGCAGGAGTATATTTCGCAGGTGCTTATTCCAACCGAGAAGGTCTATATGATCCGGAACGGGAAAAAAGTAAGCAAGGAAAGAAACTATTTTCCGGGGTATGTATTGATCGAAGCGATTCTTGTCGGGGAGATTCCTCATATCATCCGCAATGTGCCGGGCGTTCTTGGATTTCTTGGCGCAAAAGGTGAGGCGCATCCGCTGCGTCCTTCCGAAGTAAAACGTATTCTCGGAAAGTTCGATGAATTATCGGAACAGGGCGAAGAGATAAATATTCCATTTATCGTTGGCGAGACGGTAACCGTTATCGACGGTCCGTTCAACAGTTTCAGCGGTGTGATCGAAGAGATCAATGAAGAAAAGAAAAAGCTCAAGGTCATGGTCAAAATATTTGGAAGGAAGACCCCTCTTGAGTTAAGTTTTATGCAAGTTCAAAAAGAATAGGAATTTATTTTTAGAGGTTCACCGAATCCTCTCATAACTAATAATTAATAAAAAAATGGCAAAAGAAGTTAGTGGTATTATCAAGTTGCAGATAAAAGGAGGAGCAGCAAATCCATCCCCTCCGGTTGGTCCCGCTCTGGGCGCCAAAGGAGTGAACATCATGGAGTTTTGCAAACAGTTTAATGCCCGTACCCAGGACAAAACCGGTAAACTGATCCCGGTCATCATCACAGTATACAGGGATAAGTCATTCGATTTTATTTTAAAGACTCCGCCGGTAGCAGTTCAGTTACTTGAAGCAACAAAGCTTCCGAAAGGTTCCCCGGAACCCAACCGGAATAAGATTGCCTCAGTCACCTGGGCACAGATTCAGAAGATCGCTGAAGATAAGATGCCCGACCTGAATGCTTTTACCCTTGAATCAGCCGTGAAAATGGTTGCAGGAACTGCACGCAGTATGGGAATCACGATTACCGGTGAAGCTACTGTTAAATAGGATCACATCGGAAAAAGTTATCTATTGACCTCATAGTTAACCTAATATATCAGCGCGTAAGCGCCAACTTAAACTGAAAGAAAGCAATGACACAGTTGACAAAGAAGAGGAAGGTTGCATTATCAAAATATGATAAGAATACCGTTTATTCGCTGTCGGATGCAGCGGGCATTATTAAGGATATCAGTAATACCAAATTTAATTCATCCGTGGATATTGATATCCGTCTTGGGGTAGATCCCCGTAAAGCCAATCAGATGGTCAGAGGTATCGTGACGCTTCCGCATGGTACCGGAAAAACCATCCGGGTTCTTGTCCTTTGTACTCCCGATAAGGAGGAAGAAGCCAGGCAAGCCGGCGCAGATTATTGTGGATTGGATGAATATGTCGAAAAAATCAAAGGCGGCTGGACCGACGTTGATGTAATTATTACCATGCCCAGTGTCATGGCGAAAGTAGGTGCCCTGGGAAAGATCCTCGGGCCCCGCGGACTGATGCCAAATCCCAAGACCGGGACAGTTACCATGGAAATAGGGAAAGCCGTTAAAGATGTGAAAGCCGGAAAAATTGATTTCAGGGTTGATAAGTTTGGAATTATTCACGCTTCCGTAGCGAAAGTTTCATTCGAAAAGGAAAAAATTGTGGAGAATGCCAGGGAACTTATCCAGTCTGTAATCAAGCTGAAACCTGCTTCGGCAAAAGGTACTTATGTAAAGAGCATATATCTTTCAAGTACCATGAGCCCCAGTGTTCAAATTGATCCAAAATCAATTACGGCGTAAATTCAACAATATTGAGAGAAGACGATCATGAAAAAAGAAGAAAAAAACCAGCTCATAGAACTCCTTGCAGACCAACTTAAAAGCGCAAATAGTTTTTATCTTGCTGATATTGCTGATCTGAATGCAGAGACTTCCAGCAAACTCAGAAGAATTTGTTTCAAGAGGAATGTTCAGTTGCAGATGGTGAAGAACACTTTATTAAGGAAAGCCCTGGAAAAAACTGGAAAGCCTTTTGATGAGTTATACCCGGTATTGTCAGGTTCCACCTCTATCCTGTTTTCAGAAGTGGCAAATGATCCGGCAAAACTGATCAGGGAGTTTCGCAGGACTTCCCCGAAACCTATTCTGAAAGCTGCTTATGTTGAAGAGACGATTTATCTGGGAGATGACCAGCTGGATGCTCTGATCAATATCAAATCAAGACTTGAACTGATCGGAGACCTGATAGGTCTGCTTCAATCCCCGGTTAAAAATGTCATCTCGGCTTTACAGTCGGGTGGACAAAAAGTTTCGGGAATTATCAAGACCTTATCGGAAAAACAAGCATAAAAAATTGCAATCCTGTGGGTTGCAGAAACGAAACAGTAAATTTTAGTAATAATTATAAAAAAGTAACAAAAATGGCAGATTTAAAAGCTTTTGCAGACCAATTAGTTAATTTAACGGTAAAAGAGGTTAACGAACTGGCAAAAATCTTAAAGGATGAGTATGGTATCGAACCCGCCGCCGCAGCTATTGCTGTTGCCGCAGGTCCTGCTGCCGCTGCTGCTCCTGCCGCTGAAGAAAAATCAACGTTCGACGTGATCCTGAAATCAGCCGGCCAGGCCAAACTAGCTGTTGTTAAACTGGTAAAGGAACTGACCAGCCTTGGCTTAAAAGAAGCAAAGGAATTAGTTGATGCTGCACCTAAAGCAATTAAAGAAGGTGTTTCCAAAGACGAAGCAAATGCTTTATTAAACCAATTGAAGGAAGCTGGTGCAGAGGTTGAAATTAAATAAAAGATACTTTCTTCAGGTATCGGTAAGTCGTTGTCTTCCCCTATATCAGGGTGGTCACTGACTTATTTATTACGTTCTTGAAAGTTAATTTAATTTCTAACCTTCCCGTCTTTTAAACGGGAATAAAAAATCAGACCTTGGCTTCAAAAAAAATCGAAAGAATCAGTTTTGCATCAACACGGATTCAAGCTGAATATCCTGATTTTCTCGATATCCAGGTAAAGTCGTTTCAGGATTTCTTCCAGTTGGAAACCAATCCTGAAAACAGGGTCAACGAAGGGTTGTACAAAGTTTTCTCGGAAAATTTTCCAATCTCCGATGCACGGAACAATTTCGTATTGGAATTCCTCGATTACTTTATCGACCCTCCCCGTTACTCGATCGATGAGTGCATAGAACGTGGTTTGACATACAGCGTACCGCTGAAAGCAAAACTTAAGTTGTATTGCACTGACCCTGAACACGAGGATTTCGAAACCATCATACAGGATGTATACCTTGGAATGATCCCTTATATGACTCCCCGGGGAACATTTATCATTAATGGAGCGGAACGTGTTGTTGTTTCCCAGCTGCACAGGTCTCCTGGTGTATTTTTCAGCACCAGTTTCCACGCAAACGGAGCACAACTTTATTCCGCCAGGATCATTCCGTTCAAAGGTTCATGGATCGAATTCACGACGGATATCAACAACGTTATGTATGCTTATATTGACCGGAAAAAGAAATTACCGGTCACGACGTTGCTGAGAGCCATTGGATATGAGACAGATAAAGATATCCTGGAGATCTTCGGACTTGCACAGGAAATAAAGGTAAGCAGGGCAGCGCTCAAGCGTGTAGTCGGATCGAAACTGGCTGCACGGGTTGTCCGTACCTGGATTGAAGATTTTGTTGATGAAGATACCGGCGAAGTTGTCTCCATAGAAAGGACAGAGGTTATCATAGAACGGGAGACCAGTCTGGAAAATGAACATATTGACCAGATCCTGGATGCCGGTATAAAGACAATCCTGATCCACCGCGTTGAGTCACTTGCCACCGATTATTCAATCATCTTCAATACATTACAAAAAGATCCGGCAAACTCTGAAAAGGAAGCGGTGGAATTCATCTACCGTCAGCTACGTAATGCTGAACCTCCGGATGAGGAGACCGCCCGTGGAATTATTGAGAAACTTTTCTTCTCCGATAAACGATATGACCTTGGCGATGTGGGAAGATACCGGATCAACCGGAAACTTAACCTGAACATCCCGATGGAGACCAAGGTGCTGACGAAGGAAGATATTATTTCGATCATCCGGTACCTGATTGAACTGGTTAACTCCAAAGCGGAAATTGACGATATTGATCACCTGAGTAACCGCCGTGTGAGGACGGTTGGTGAACAGTTGTATAATCAATTTGGTGTAGGTCTCTCCAGAATGGCACGTACGATTCGTGAACGCATGAATGTGCGTGATAATGAAGTATTTACACCTATGGATCTGATCAACGCAAAGACGCTCTCTTCGGTCATCAATACCTTTTTTGGGACGAACCAGTTGTCGCAGTTCATGGATCAGACCAACCCGCTTTCGGAACTTACGCACAAGCGCAGGATCTCTGCCCTTGGACCGGGTGGTCTTTCGAGGGAACGCGCAGGGTTTGAAGTTCGTGACGTTCACTATACCCATTACGGACGTCTCTGTACTATTGAAACACCGGAAGGTCCGAATATCGGTCTGATTTCATCATTGTGCGTCTATGCCAAGATCGATAAACTTGGTTTCATCGAAACACCTTATCATAAAGTTATTAAGGGACATGTTTCCTTAGACCAGAAACCTTTATACCTTACAGCCGAAGAGGAAGAACGTAAGATCATTGCACAGGCCAGCACCCCCATGGATCACAAGGGGAATATCATGACTGATAAAGTAAAGGTCCGTTACCTGGCTGATTATCCGATTATCGACAAAACAGAGGTCGATATGATCGATATAGCACCGAACCAGATTGCCTCTATCGCTGCTTCTTTAATCCCATTCCTTGAGCACGATGATGCGAACCGTGCCCTGATGGGTTCAAATATGATGCGTCAGGCTGTTCCGCTCCTCAATCCTGAAGCGGTAATAGTGGGGACAGGAATTGAAGGGATGGTAGCGAAAGATTCACGCGTCCTGATCAATGCCGAAGGGGATGGTGTGGTGGAATATGTGGATGCCAATGAAATTGTCATCCGTTACAAGCGTGATGATAAAGAACGCCTGGTAAGCTTTGATGATGATCTGAAGAGATACACACTTACCAAATTTGCAAGAACAAACCAGAATACCTGTGTCAACCTTCGTCCGATTGTCAGAAAAGGCGATAAAATCGTCAAGGGACAGGTTCTTTCGGAAGGTTATGCGACCAAGAATGGAGAACTGGCCCTGGGCAGGAACCTGATGGTTGCATTTATGCCCTGGAAGGGATATAACTTTGAGGATGCTATCGTAATCTCCGAGAAAGTAGTAAAGGAAGATATCTTTACTTCGATCCATATTGAGGAGTTTACCCTTGAGGTTCGGGATACCAAACGTGGGGTCGAGGAACTCACCAACGATATCCCCAATGTCAGCGCTGAAGCGACAAAAGACCTGGATGAGAATGGTCTTATCCGGATTGGCGCTGAGGTTAATGAAGGAGATATTCTTATCGGAAAGATCACCCCCAAAGGCGAAAGCGATCCGACTCCGGAAGAGAAATTGCTGAGAGCCATCTTCGGCGATAAAGCCGGTGATGTTAAGGATGCTTCTCTTAAAGCTCCTCCTTCCATGAAAGGGGTAGTGATAGAGAAAAAGCTCTTTTCAAGGGTCATTAAAGACCGGAAAGCAAAGGTCAAGGAGAAGGATGAACTGAAAAAACTGGATGACGAGTACCAGAAGGAATCTGATAAGCTGAAAGCCAAACTGGTAGAGAAACTGAATATTCTCGTGAACGGAAAAGTTTCGCAGGGTGTATTCAACAACTATAAACAAGAGGTTATCGCCAAAGGGGCAAAGTTTACCCAAAAGAACCTTCTCGAAATTGATTATCTGAATGTAAATCCCAATAAATGGACCACGGATAAGGATAAGAATGAGTTGATCAAAACCCTGGTTCATAACTATATAATTAAGTTCAAGGAGATTATGGGCGTCCATAACCGCAAAAAGTTCGTTGCTGTTGTGGGAGATGATCTTCCGGCAGGAATCGTTCAGATGGCAAAAGTTTATATTGCCAAAAAACGGAAACTCAAGGTTGGAGATAAGATGGCCGGACGCCATGGGAATAAGGGTATTGTCGCCCGTATTGTGCGCGAAGAAGATATGCCATTTCTTGAAGACGGAACTCCGGTCGAGGTAGTACTTAATCCGCTTGGTGTTCCTTCCCGAATGAACCTTGGGCAGATCTATGAAACTATTCTAAGTTGGGCGGGAAAGAAGCTTGAGATGAGTTTTACCACCCCGATCTTCGATGGAGCATCGGTCGAGCAAATCAACGAATATCTTGAAAAGGCCGGTCTGCCGAGGAATGGGAAGGTTAACTTATGCGACGGTCTGACGGGTGAACGGTTCGATCAGCCCACCACCGTTGGTTATATCTATATGATGAAATTACATCATATGGTTGATGATAAAATGCATGCACGTTCCATCGGTCCCTATTCACTTATTACCCAGCAGCCGCTGGGTGGTAAAGCCCAGTTTGGCGGACAACGTTTTGGTGAAATGGAAGTCTGGGCACTGGAAGCCTTCGGAGCGGCAAATATCCTGCTTGAGATTCAGACCGTGAAGTCTGACGACGTCATCGGACGTGCCAAAGCATATGAAACTATTGTCAAAGGAGAAACCATGCCTGTCCCGGGTATTCCGGAATCATTCAATGTACTGATTCATGAATTGCGGGGACTAGGGCTGAATCTTTCTTTTGATTAACAATTTCGTGCCGGCAATCAAGGGTATATATTTTTGTTTTTCAATCGACAAATAAAACAATATGGCTTACAGAAAAGACGGTCAGGTTAACAGCAGTTTTTCCAGGATTACCATAAGTCTTGCTTCGCCTGAAAAAATACTTGAAATGTCAAGTGGCGAGGTGCTCAAGCCGGAAACCATCAATTACAGAACCTATAAACCCGAAAGGGATGGTTTGTTCTGTGAGAGGATTTTCGGACCAGTTAAAGACTGGGAATGTCATTGTGGAAAATACAAACGTATCCGCTATAAGGGGATAGTATGTGACCGTTGTGGAGTTGAAGTTACAGAGAAAAAGGTGAGAAGGGAACGCATGGGGCATATACAGCTTGTCGTTCCGGTTGCTCATATCTGGTTCTTCCGTTCTCTCCCGAATAAGATAGGTTCTCTTCTTGGACTACCCACCAAGAAACTTGAAACGATCATCTATTACGAAAAATATGTAGTTATTCAGCCGGGTGTGAAGAAGGACGACGGTATCAGTTATCTGGATTTTCTTTCCGAAGAGGAATACTTCGACATCATAGAAAAGCTTCCGCAGGATAACCAGTATCTTGATGACCAGGATCCCAATAAATTCATTGCAAAGATGGGAGCAGAGGCACTAGCAGAGCTTCTTTCACGGATCGATCTCGACAAGGAATCCTACGACCTGAGATATAAGGCAAATACGGAGACTTCCCAGCAGCGGAAGGCAGATGCATTGAAAAGGTTACAGGTCTTTGAATCTTTCCGTGATGCGCAGAAACGTCTTGAAAACCACCCGGAATGGATGATCGTGAAAGTTGTACCGGTCATTCCTCCCGAACTCAGACCTCTAGTTCCCCTGGATGGGGGACGTTTTGCCACCTCCGACCTGAACGACCTGTATCGCCGTGTTATCATCCGTAATAACCGTTTGAAAAGACTGATTGAGATAAAAGCTCCGGATGTAATCCTGCGTAATGAGAAACGAATGTTACAGGAAGCCGTGGATTCATTATTTGATAATTCACGCAAAGCCAGCGCGGTAAAGACTGAATCAAACCGTGCACTCAAGTCATTGAGCGATAGTCTTAAGGGAAAACAGGGACGCTTCCGTCAGAATCTTCTTGGAAAACGTGTTGATTATTCGGGCCGTTCAGTTATTGTTGTAGGCCCCGAACTCAGGTTGAATGAATGTGGTCTCCCGAAAGATATGGCCTCTGAACTTTTCAAGCCTTTCATCATACGTAAGATGCTTGAAAGAGGGATTGTAAAAACCGTGAAATCCGCAAAAAAGATCGTCGACCGTAAAGACCCGGTTGTATGGGATATCCTGGAAAATATTTTAAAAGGGCACCCGGTGCTTCTGAACCGTGCACCTACCCTTCACCGGCTTGGAATCCAGGCATTTCAGCCAAAGCTGATTGAAGGAAAAGCCATTCAGTTACATCCGCTGGTCTGTACGGCATTCAATGCCGACTTTGATGGTGACCAGATGGCCGTTCATGTCCCGCTGGGAAATGCCGCAGTATTGGAAGCCCAGTTGCTGATGCTTGCTTCCCATAACATCCTGAATCCGGCAAACGGAGCTCCGATCACTGTTCCTTCGCAGGATATGGTCCTTGGCCTGTATTATATGACCAAAGGACGGAAGAGTGAAAAAGATTTTATCGTAAAGGGAGAGGGATCTACTTTTTATTCTCCGGAAGAGGTTATCATTGCCTATAATGAAAAGGTGATCGACCTTCATGCATTTATTAAAGTTCGGATCAATACGGTTGAGAACGGAAAGAAGGTTTCAAAAATCATTGAAACGACGACTGGCCGGGTGATTTTCAACCGGGTTGTCCCTGAAGAATATGGGTATATCAACCAGCTTCTGACAAAGAAATCACTGCGCGACATTATCGGATCCATCTTAAAGAAGACCGGTACCGCCAAAACAGCTAAATTCCTTGATGATATCAAAGATCTTGGATTCCTCCTTGCATTCAGGGGAGGATTATCGTTTAACCTCGATGATGTTATCGTCCCTGAACAGAAGGGGAAACTGGTTGGCGATGCATCTGCAGAAGTCGATGAGGTCGTCAGCAACTACAACATGGGTTTTATTACCAATAATGAACGTTATAACCAGATCATCGATATCTGGACACATGCTAATTCACAGCTTACGGTCATGCTCATGAACCAGCTCTCGAAAGACAAGCAGGGATTCAATCCTGTTTATATGATGCTGGATTCCGGAGCCCGTGGTTCCAAGGAACAGATTCGTCAGTTGAGCGGTATGCGTGGTCTTATGGCAAAACCGCAGAAATCGGGAGCTTCCGGCGGAGAAATCATTGAAAATCCTATTCTTGCGAATTTTAAAGAAGGTCTTTCTGTACTCGAGTACTTTATCTCGACCCACGGCGCCCGTAAAGGTTTGGCCGATACTGCATTAAAGACCGCTGATGCCGGATACCTGACGCGTCGTCTGGTCGACGTCTCGCAGGATGTCATTATTTCTGAGGAGGACTGCGGAACCTTAAGAGGACTGACGATCACTTCATTAAAGAAGCAGGAAGAGGTCGTAGAATCGCTTTATGACCGTATCCTGGGACGTGTAGCCCTTCATGATATTTACCATCCCCAGAAAGGGGAACTGATCATTGCAGCGGGAAATGAAATAACGGAAGAGATTGCCGAGATCATTGATAAATCCCCGCTCGAAGGAATAGAAATCCGTTCCGTATTGACCTGTGAAGCAAAGAAGGGCGTTTGTGCGAAGTGTTATGGCCGTAATCTTGCTACCGGTCAGATGGTTCAGCGGGGTGAAGCAGTAGGTGTTATTGCCGCCCAGTCGATCGGAGAACCCGGAACGCAGTTGACGTTACGGACGTTCCACGTAGGTGGTGTGGCCGGTGTAAATATTGCCAGTGCTTCCCGTATCGAAGCCAAATATGAAGGTATCCTTGAAATAGATGAACTGCGCTCGGTAGAATATACCAGTGAAACCGGTGAAAAAACCAATATTGTGATCGGCCGTTCCGCTGAGATGCGCATCGTAGATAAAAAGACCCGGGTTGCTCTCACTTCTGCTCATATTCCTTATGGGGCACGTCTCTATTTCAAGAATGGGGATGAAGTCAAGAAGGGTGTGCTGATAACCGACTGGGATCCTTATAATGCCGTGATCCTTTCTGAAATAGGCGGAAAAGTCAGTTACGAAAATATTATAGAGGGTGTTACCTTCAGAATTGAATCTGACGAGCAGACCGGTTATCATGAAAAGGTCGTTGTTGAATCACGACAGAAAGCAAAGAATCCTACCATCAATATCCTTTCTGCATCCGGAGAAATCATAAAGATATATGATATTCCGGTTGGTGCACACATCATCATCGAAGATGGTACAAAGATTAAGGCAGGAGAAATTTTAGTAAAAATTCCAAGAGCCATTGGAAAAGCAGGAGATATCACGGGTGGTCTGCCAAGGGTAACCGAGTTGTTCGAAGCCCGAAATCCATCGGATCCCGCAATCGTTTCTGAAATTGACGGAGTTGTATCATTTGCCAAGAAACTCAAGAGGGGTAACCGGGAAGTCATCATAACCTCTAAGACCGGAGAAGAAAAACGCTACCTGGTCCCGACCAGCAAACAAATCCTAGCACAGGAAAATGACTACGTAAAAGCAGGAACCGCACTTTCAGACGGAGCGCTGACGCCAAGCGATATATTGGCAATTAAAGGTCCGATGAAGGTTCAGGAATATATAGTAAATGAAATACAGGAAGTTTACCGGCTTCAGGGAGTTAAGATCAATGACAAGCACTTCGAGACCATCGTCCGGCAGATGATGCGTAAAGTTGAGGTGGAAGATCCCGGAGATTCGCGTTTCCTTGAAGGAGAACTGGTCAATAAAATTGACTTCCAGGACGAGAATGATTGGATCTACGGGAAAAAAGTTGTGGAAGATCCAGGGGATTCACCCAATCTGAAAGCCGGACAGATTATCAGCGCCCGCAAACTCAGAGACGAGAATTCGATGCTGAAAAGGAAGGATAAAAAGCTGGTCGATGCCCGGGATGCAAAACCTGCCACTGCCTTCCAGATCCTCCAGGGTATAACCCGCGCTTCGTTGCAGACCAAGAGTTGGATCTCGGCTGCATCGTTCCAGGAAACGACCAAAGTGCTTACCCAGGCTGCCATCAACGCCCGCCAGGATGAACTGATCGGACTGAAAGAGAATGTAATCGTAGGCCATCTGATTCCTGCGGGAACCGGTCTGAGAGATTATGAAAACCTTATTGTCGGCAGTAAGGAAGAATATGAAACCTTATTGGCTTCTAAAGAAGAAGATTAATTAAACCAGGGTTATGCAAGAGAAGAAAAATCCAGCCAACCAGATAAATATTGAAATCTCGGATGAAGTAGGAGAGGGTATCTATTCCAACCTGGCTATCATCACACATTCACCTGCAGAATTCATTATTGATTTTGTGAAAATGATGCCCGGTGTTCCGAAAGCAAAGGTAAAATCGAGAATTATCCTGACACCTCAACATGCCAAGCGTTTATTCAAAGCATTGAAAGAGAATGTTACGAAATACGAAACCATGCATGGCGAGATCAAGGATCCCGGCGGGGATGTCCCATTCAATTTTCCCGTACCTACCGCCCAGGCATAATACGGATTACTTATTTCCCGGTTTTCATTTTTAACAGGGCATTCTCATATGCCTTGGCAGGAAGGTTGTTCTTCTTGGCTAATTCAATAGCTTTGGTTTGAATCCTTATCGCTTCTTCCTTTTTACCAAGTTTAAAAAGTATGGCGGCATAGGTGTTGTTGTTGAACGGCTCATCGATCAGTTCAATAGACCGCTTTGACCACTCCGCAGCCTTTTCAAGGTACTTTTTATTCCCGGTATAAGCATATACCTGCCAGGCAACATTGTTCAACCTGGTATAATCATCGTGGTAGGCCAGATCTACGCCACTGAATGCAAGACTCAGGAATCCTGTTGTGTCCTTTCTATAAGAGTAAAGACTGAGCCTTGCATCAAGAATAACCACGTCTGCCCTGGAATATCCCGATTTTTTTATGATCCCGATAAGATCATCCCAGGAGGCCTGAGGAAAAGGTTTCATACGGAAAAATTTATTAAGTCCGGATGAATAAACATTATCAATCTTACCCTGAACGGCATCCCTGGTATAGCGCTTTTCAAATTCCTTATGATGAGAGACCAGGTAAATAAACTCAGATGAGTTAATATCATCGGAGAAGTTGTAGATGATATTCCAGTTTGTCTGGCTGATAAGATCTTCACTTTTCTGGGTCGAAATATATTTTTTCAGAGGTTCCGTAACAGGCAGATAGGCATCTTTCAGGTTTGATAAATGGATAAAGATAAAGTCTGGATCAAGGTTCCCCGCCTGATAATTTTTTAATGTTGATGAAAGGCGTTTATCCGGTTCCTGAGCAGTCATCCCCAGGTTGATATACTCTTTCACATTTCTGTACGCTCCCACTTTTTTATGGGCCATCTCCCCGTCGGGACTGATAAAAAGCAAGGTGGGATATGCCCGGACCTCATATTTCTTGGCTAATGTGATCCCTTCTCCCTTTTCCATATCGAATTTGGCGCAAATAAACTTTTCGTTGTAATAATCGGCAACCGTATCATTGGTAAAAATGTTGGCAGCCATCCATTTGCATGGCCCGCACCAACTGGCATATGCATCGAGGAAAATGAGTTTATTTTCTTTTTTAGCAGCCTCCTGGATTTCCGCCCAAGGTCTCTCAGGAAACAGGATGGAGCGGTTTTGACTATAAGCGGCAGGAAAAAGAAATATCATAACAAGAATCGCGGTAAGAAACATAGTTTTC
>JAEAME010000732.1_pt1 | contig 29545 bp, 26 predicted proteins | sample 8958731 | NCBI WGS metagenome assembly JAEAME01 (sample SAMN16933194, study PRJNA681113) | bioreactor sludge metagenome | isolation source: anerobic bioreactor sludge (Control) | place: India:Bengaluru | collected 2018-10-24
TTCAATTATAAATGTTATAAACAATCATAAAATTTTTACAGCGATAAAAATTCAAACTAAAAAAATATTGTTAAAAATTGTATTACATAGTATAATTTATGCATATACCAAATAGTGAAGATCGCACACTATTTTTTTCAATAATATTTGTGCCGCAAGCGATAGCGGCGGAATGGAGTATAATATGCAACTAAACACTATAGGCAAAAATTTTTATCCAGATTCAGCTATAACATTAAAATGTTATACTAATCTAGATAATATACCAACAGTTCCACTAAACAAAACATATCAAATAATCATTATAGAAGAAGGAACAGGGATTATTAAAGTAAACGAGAATACAAAGCGTCTAGATTCACCATCAGTCTATTGCATAAACGAGACAGAGACTATTTCTATAGAGAAAGGTCATAATTTAAAAATTCATGTTGCATATTTCCATCCTGAAATTATTGAAAATAAATTTAGTTTTGCTTATATAAAGCAAGCAAATATGAAAGATGTGACAAGCTCTGAGGTTCAAGATTTATATTGGTTAAATATTTTTTTAGCACGAGATAGTGGTTTCGATTATTGTTTTAAGTTAACAAATGTTATGCTTTATAGATTTAAATATTTATTAGAATGTATCATAGATGAATTTGAAAATCAGCGAACATACTTTTGGATATGTAAAGGGCGATCATTTTTATTAGAAATTCTTTGCTACCTTACTAATTTATATACTTCAATGCCTTCGATAACAAATATCACTCTTGATTTTCAATCCGAGTTATATGAAGAAATTTTATTGTATATTCATACTAGCTATGCAGAAAAAATATCATTAAAAACTCTTGTTGATAAATTTAATGTGAATCGTACAACATTAAATGAAATATTTAAAAAAATGACTGGAGATACTATAATTTCTTACTTGATAAAGGTTAGAGTAGATTTAGCTTCATCAATGCTTAGCGACACAGGGATTCCAATTAAAGAAATTGCATCTAGAGTAGGATTTGAAGATATTGTTAACTTTGGCCGTATGTTTAAAAAAATAAAAGGTTATAGCCCCAAAAATTATAGAAATGAAAATAGCTGGTTGTTGCATCTTGGTGATTGTAAAAACGCATAAATATCCTGTATTTTTTCTATTTTATTTAAGTGCATTTTATGGGATAATAATAAAAAGCACTTAATTATTTTTATGAATATACAAATAGGTATATTATTAACTTTGTGCTTTTCTGAAAAATAAACTATAGGGATGGTAGCATTTTATGAAAAAAAACGAATTAAACTTACACTCAACAAAAAAGGAAGTTCTATGGAAGTTCAAAACCAATGGAGGAATTTCTTCACTAATATGCTCCAATGATATTATATATTTTGGAAGCAAGGATGGCAATCTCTATGCAGTCGATACTGCGACTAATAAAGAATTATGGCACTTTAGCTCTGGTGGACCAATATTATGTCAGCCTTATATATATAATGACTTGTTATTCTTTAGCAGTACTGGGACCTTCTATGCACTAAATATAACTACAGGAGAACAAGTTTGGAAGAACGATCAAGAAGCTAATACAACTTATAGACATGATAAATGGGATTTTCATGACTCTTCTCCAGTTGTAGATAATAATGTTGTTTACTTTGGAAATTTATCAGGACATGTATATGGATTTGATATAGAAAACGGGGAGAAGGTATGGGATTTCACAGCTGAAGCAACAGTGCGAAGTACACCTTATATTGCTGATGGTATCATGTATTTTGGTGATTGGAATGGAGTGTTTTATTCAGTTGATATTGAAACAAAAGAAGTAAAGTGGAAAATACACAATAATAAACCATTCCAAAGTAGCCCAACAATTTATGACAATACTATTTTCTATTCAGGAAGAGATACAAAACTTCATGCAGTGGATGTTTCAACAGGCGAGGAAAAATGGAGTTATGCTGATCCAATTGGTTCATGGATTACTGCTTACCCTATTGTCCTTGATGGTATTGTTTATATAGGAAAATCTGATGCAACAGAAGTTATTGGTTTAGATATCGCTACTGGTGAACTTAAATTTACATATAAGACAAAATATGGTGTATATTCAAAACTAATTATTGATAATAATATTCTCTATGTAGGAAGTGGAAATCCTTATGATTTACATGGGAAGGGAATGTATCAAGCATTTGATTTAAAGGATCCTAATAAAGTAATTTGGGAAATAGAGATAGAAAATGGTGGTGTATTTACAAGTTCAGTATTATCAAAAGACGTTATATATTTTGGATCTGAAGATGGATATGTATATGCTGTAAGTATAAAATAGGCAATTAACCAGGCTGTGGACATATAGTGATAAAATCATATGTTCACAGCCTGGTTTTTTATATATACTATAATTAAAAAAATAAAAAATCATTGTTAAACATTGTTTTACATAGTATAATTTATGCATATTAACAAAGCACAAAAAAAGTTTAGATTATAAAATTCTTTACATAATATGCTTGTACTTTGTAGATAAATAGATCAAAAAAGATAAGGATAATGTGTAGATGTTTAGTATAAATGATATAGTAGAAATTAAAATAATAGATATAAACCATGAGGGCCAAGGAGTAGGAAAGCTTGATAACTTTGTTGTATTTACAGATAAAGCAGTAACAGGTGACTATGTTAAGGTTCGAATATTGGAAGTTAAAAAAAGCTTTGCAATTGCTAAAACACTAGAAATATTGCAAGCTTCACCATATAGAGTTAAGCCTGAGTGTAAATATTTTGAAAGCTGTGGAGCTTGTCAGCTGCTAGATTTATCTTATGAAGAGCAGTTAAAATACAAGAAAAGCCTTGTTATAAACGCTTTGAGAAAGGCATCTACTAATCCTGATGAGTTGATGATTTATGACACTATTGGTATGGAAAATCCATTCAGATATAGAAACAAGACAGCATTTTCGGTATCAAAAGATTCAAAAATTAAAATAGGAACCTACGAACAAGGCTCGCATAAACTAGTGAATTTAGATGAATGCTTGATACATTCTGAGCTAGCTGACAGCATAATGAATAAATGTAGAATAATTTTTGAAAAATATAATATTGAGCCTTATAACAAAAGAACTAAGGATGGAACAATAAGACATATTGTAATTAGAACTAACAAAGATAATGAAGCTATGCTAGTTATTGTAACAAATACAGTAGAACTCCCAAATGCTGATAAAATTGCACATGATTTAATAAATGCCGAAAACAGGATAAAAACAATAGTACAAAATATAAATAACAAAAGCACAAGCGAAATATTAGGATATAAGAATAAAACGATTTATGGAAATGGAACGCTAGTAGACTATATTGCTGATTTAAAATTTATGATATCAGCACATACCTTTTTCCAAATAAATAGTCTGCAAACAGAAAAACTATATGAAAAAGCCATAGAATTTGCACAACTTGAAAAGGATGATATCTGCTTTGACCTATATTGCGGTATAGGCACAATATCATTATTAGCCGCTAAAAAAGCAAAAAAAGTTTACGGGGTAGAATTAGTCGAGCAATCTATAAAAGATGCGAAAGTTAGCGCAAAAACGAATAAAATTAGCAATGTAGAGTTCTGCTCCGGTAAAGTGGAGATGATTTTACCAACTTTACAAAAACAAAAGATAAAGGCAGATGTTATAATACTAGATCCACCAAGAAAAGGCTGCGAAGTAGAAGTATTAAATGCAATCAAAACCATACACCCAAAACGACTAGTCTACGTTTCCTGCAATCCAGCTAGCCTAGCAAGAGATTTAAAGATTCTACAAGAGGATGGCTATAAATTGGAGAAAATTCAACCAGTAGATATGTTTTGTAATTCAGTACATGTGGAGACCGTCGCATGTCTACACAAGGTGAATTCATAGAAATCCTTAATTTTAGGCACTTTGCGAGGTATATGCAGTTTTCAAAAACTGACCCTCGAGGAGTGAAAAAGGAGATTTCAACGAGCATCCATGTCTCAGTAGTTATGGAACTCGTATGAGTGGACACAAAAATGTGCAGTTCATAATTTTGATTATTTCAGTAAAATAAACCATTAACAATTTCATAAGTTACAGTCGAAAGACCGTTTGTTTTCAACATCTTTGATGTGAAAGCAGGCGGTCTTTTTCTTTTGCCAGCTTTTACGTGACACCTAAAATTAAGGAGGCATGAAAAGATGAAGAAATCAAAGGAATTGTGTACATTATGGAACAACGAGCAGGAATTACAGACGGGAAACGTTAAAATCAGCGAATTGCATGAGTTTAAGGGACATCCTTTTCGTGTGGAGCATGATATGCAGCTGTTTGAATTATCCAGAAGTATTGAAGAAAAGGGAGTATTGGTTCCGCTCATTGTTAGAACTAATCCCGATGGTGAAGGATATGAGATTATTGCATGTCATAGAAGAAAGGCTGCCTGTGAATGGGCTGGTGTTGATACGGTTCCTGTAATGGTCATGCAGATGGATGATGTAGAAGCGACAATAGCTATGATAGACAGTAATCTGCAAAGAGAACATATCAAACCTAGTGAAAAAGCTTTTGCTTATAAGATGAAATTGGAGGCGATGAAACAGCAGGGAAAGCAAAATGATTTGTTACGGGAAGATGGGACTTTGTCTCCAGTGGGGACGAAGTTAGAAAATCCAACGTTAGAATTGAATCAATTCGTTTGTTCCTATGATGATTTAGGAAAATGGCAATTAGGAAGTCAACAATTGGAGAAAGAGCAACCAAGGGTTCGGATAGATGAAATGCTGGCGAGGCAAATTGGAGAAAGCAGGAATCAGATCGCCAGATATATTCGACTTACCAAACTAATACCTAAGATTCTGGATATGGTAGATGAAGAAAAATTGGCATTTCGTTCAGCGGTAGAACTTTCTTATTTATCAGAAGAGGAACAGTATGAACTTCATGCAGTTATGGAATTAGAATAAGTGATTCCATCATTATCACAGGCGAACCGGATGAAACGGATGAGTCAGTCAGGGAAATTAGATATGGATATGCTCTATGAAATTATCGGGGAAGAAAAACCAAATCAAAGGGAGAAACTCAAGTTGTATGCAGATACCCTGGAGGAATATTTTCCATCCGATTTTACACCAAAGCAGAAGGTGGAGCTGATACAAACGTTGGTAAAAGAGTGGCATCTAAACCAGACACAGCAACAATCTAGATCAAATGAGAAGAAGGGAAGGTAATTAGTATGAGTGAAGAAAAATCATTATTTGAAACCTTGGGAATTGATTATGAAGAAAGAAATGGATTATTATATCCAATTTTTGAAGAAGAAGCCGCAACAGAAAATATTCATGTTGGAAAGTATGGAGATTTGTGGATGGAATATCTGAAAGAAAATCATCCAGACAGATATCGGCATCTATTCCGACTTGGAAAATTGATGAAGAAGGCAGAGGATGTAAATGAAGAAGCTTATGAAATGTTAGATAGCATTGTATCAAAATATTTAGAAAAACATCCGCCAATAGATCCGAACTCTACTATGGAAATGTGGCAAATTCGAGAGAAGGCAAAGATGATGGCAGAAGAAATTATATTTCATGACATTGTAAATCAGTTTCATTAAGCGAAAGGAGAAGAGAATATGAGAGAATACAAAATCAAAGATACACTAATTTTAGCTTGTGATCATGGGTATGGGAATATTAAGTCCTGTCACAGTGTTTTTAAAGCATCTGCCGAAGTCAGTGAAACAGCACCGATTTTTAGCAAGGACTATGTAAAATTTGAAGACAAATATTATGTAATTGGAGAAGGGCATAAAAGTTTTCTTGCGGATAAGATTGCGGATGACGATTATTATATTTTGACATTGGTTGCAATTGCAAAAGAATTAGCATTAAGAGGACTTAAGGAAGCAAAGATTCATCTAGCAGTGGCAGAAAACTTGAAAGATTTCAAAGGATTGAATATGCTGGTTGATATTGGAAATGGAACCATGAATATAATGTATCTAAATGATGGAAGGGCAATGGAAAACAAATCCTGGACAGAAAAGTTTGGAGTAAATCAATGTTCAATTCGTATCAGAAATACAGTCTTAAATGAAACAGGAACACACTTAATGGACGATGTAATTGAGAATTTCTTAAGGACAGGAAAAGCGGATGTAGAAGAGCCATATGCTTCGCTGATTCGAAATGCTGCCGCAGAATATGTATCGGAAATTTTTGATAAATTGAAGGATTATGAGTACAACGACAAGCTTATGAAACTGCATTTTATGGGTGGAGGATGTAAGCTTGTAGAAATTGTTGGAGAATACAATGTTGATAGAACTTTCTTTATTAAGGATATCTGTGCTACTGCTAAGGGTTATGAGTATTACTGCTATATGGGTCTTCGCAGACAGAACCAGAATCGTTAATTAGACGAATATTTGATAGATTTAATTTGAAATGAAGGATAAAGTCATTTCGGAAAGGAGCAGATCAATGACAAAGAATACAAATATTCGATTTTATGACGAAGAGGAAGAGGATAAAAGGGCATGGGACATTCTTCATTCCCTTGATAAGAAGCGGTTTAAATCTCAGAGCAAATTTGTGGTTCTTGCTATATTAGATTATTATGAAAAATGCTTAAGGCAGGAGCAAGATCCATATTTTGAGACAAGGGAGAAAGAAGATGCTTTTTCTGACAGAATTGTAAAGTCGGTGGAAGAAAAGGTTATTTCTAATCTACCAGCATTGATTGGAACTTATGTGATGTCGCTGCAACAGATTTCGTTGCAGACCTTGCCGGTGATGGATTATACAGGAATTGCTAGACAAGGACAGCCAGTAATGAATTTGCTATCTGGAAATGACGCATTAACAGATGGAGCAAGTGGCAATGCAGGTTTATTGTCACCTAATCTTTCGGAGGAGCGAGAACTTGATGAAAATAAGTTCCTTGATTTTGGAATGATGGAGTAATAGGTATTGGATACAGAAATGCTATCAGAAATTTTGGGTTGGCTACAAAGAATAGTGGAAATGGTAGCAGAAAATATAATTTTATATGCAATATAAATGATGGTTACAAAATAGAAATATATTGTAGCCATTCCTACAATATTGGGTGCAAAAGAGACAGAAGGCAAATTTATAGCTTTTCTGTCTTTTTTTGTACCTATTTTACAGATCAAAGGCTGTAAATAAACCGGGGTCTTAGGGATGGAATCCCTAACAAGATAAGGGTGCGTCAGTACCCGATAGGATTTCGCATTACGAAATCCGTATCTTGCAAAAAATCCCGGCACTTATCTTTAGGTCAAAGTGCAAAGGACGTAATGCACGTAAACAAATCATTCAAAGGAGGAGACTTAAGTATGGGAAAGAAGAAAATAAGTATGGCGAGACAAAATAGAACATTTCGTTTATCGGAATCGGAACTACAAAAATTAGCAGAGGGGGCAAAGGCTGCTGGTATGTCAGAAAGTGAATATGTCAGACATTTAATTTTGCATGGTGGTGTTGACACAGAGTATATCCGTGATCGGCAAAACATTATAAGACAGATAACAGGAGTTGCTACGAATGTAAATCAGGCTGCAAAGTGGGCAAATGAAAATAAGTATATTCCACAGAGTAGAATAGATCAGATGTGTATGCAAATAGGAGCAATTTTAACTTTATTAAAGGAGCTGATTCAATTATGGCGATAACCAAAATTATGAATATAGGAGCTGGAAAGAAGGGCAAAATCACAAATCATCTGAGAAATGCGTTAGATTATATTATGAATGAGGCAAAGACAGAAAGTGGAGTTCTGGTGGGCGGGTGGAATTGTGTCCCAAAGCTTGCTTTTGAACAGATGGTGGGAACAAAAGAATTGTATGGAAAGACAGGCGGAAGGCAGGGATATCATATTGTGATATCCTGTCCGCCGGAAGAGGGAACTCCAGAGCAGTTATTGGAATTGATGAAGGAGTTTGCACAGGAGTTTTTAGGGGATGATTATGAGGCGGTATATAGTGTCCATGTTGATAAAGAGCATAATCACGGACATTTGGTATTTAATAGTGTCAATATGAATACTGGTAAGAAATATGAGTATAAAAAAGGTGATTGGAAATATGAGATTCAGCCGATTACCAATCGCCTTTGCGAGAAATATGGATTATCTATAATGCCAGCGGAGTATAGTAAAGATCCAGTAAATATGAATCGGAAGCAGTGGGAAAAAGAGAAATCTTGGAGTGAGTTTATTGAAGCAGATGTGAAATATTGCCGTGGAGTGGCAGAGGATTATGAACATTTTCTTTATCTGTTGGAAGAATTGGGTTATGAGGTGAAAAAGTGAACTCATCTGGCAGTAAAAGCAGAGAAGATGAAGCGTTTTCGTAGACTGGATACGATTAATGAAGAATATTCCAAAGAAAATCTGGAAAACTTCTTTGCTAAGGGAAGTTTTGCCTTTGAAACACCAAGAGTATTAACACCTGACGTAAAATATTTACTTAAGCCAAAGAATCCCTATCAGCAGAAATTTTATGCCAAGCTCTACCGTATGCGTGTTGTTGAAAAGTGTCGTTTTCAATATAAGTCGGCTAGATTTAAAGAGGATTTGGAGCGGATGCATATGTTGCAGGAGGAGTATCTTTTTCTGAGAAGAAAGGATATTAACGGTGTTGCGGATATTGTAACCAAAATCGGACTTGCGGAATTGGATATAAAAAAACTAACTGAGAAGCAGAAAACATTGTATCAGGAGCGGGCAGATTTAAAGAGGAAATGTATGACGGATAATAACATTTTAGACTTTTATACTTCTGAACCGGATTATCGAAAGCAGTTGGAAGATATTAAATTGGAAAAGAAGAAACTTCAAGGTGAAAAGCATGTAGCGGAACGATGCTTGAAAGAAAGTCTTTATGTTGGATTGTTGGTTCCGGATAATATCGATATTGGCAATATTTATGAAGTTGATGTGCCGAAGAAACCTTGGTATTTGAGGAAAGAGGGAAGTAGAATACCAGAAGTAATAAGAGAGGTTGAAGTTACTGCTATTGATGAGAAAGAAATGGTAGAATCTTTTGATATGAATACTTTCGATGTGGAATTGGAACCTGATGAAATTATTTCTTCTCTCAATGAAACGAAAGAGACTGTAGAAGAAACAAAAGCATTTGATACTAAAGGAATATCAATGTTTGATGAAATTGAGAAAGCGGTTTACGCGGATGCCGAATCACAGATTAAAATTATTACCAAGGAAATATATGAATCCATGACAGATAAGGAAAAAGCGGAATGGATTGGTATAGATGGAAATGACATATATGGGTCTATGAAGAAATTCCATGAAAAAATGGAATCAATCGGTATAACATATAAATATAGTTCGGATGAAACAGAAGAGTTTTGTAGATTGGAAGAAATTTTAACTAAAGATTTGAATAGAGAAAATACTTATAGAAGTCAGAAAAGAAATAGATAAACATTTAGAGGAATGAAGTAATGTCTAGACCAATAGATATTTTTTGATTTAAAGAGTAATCTAGAACTTTAATTTGATTTGGACGCAAGAAGTATAATTCGAAAGGGCTTAATTTGGAACTCCGGATACCATAAAGATTATTTATAGTGTGCTGAGATTAGGCCCTTTTTAGGTTGAGAAATAATATATGGTAGAATTAAAAAAGCATTAAGTATAGAGGATGAAACAGATATTTCGATTCACACTTCATCATAATAAAGTGGAAATTGTACTATTTTATGTGTAATAGAAAAATTAAAGTCGCTAAATTATTATTATTGAAATTATCTGAAAATATAGAAAAACAGAAAATAATGTAATATAATTATAAATGATATAACGATAGTTAAAATAGTTGGTAAAAAATAACATAACATCAGGAGGAATCCAAGTTGAAGAAAAAAATAATTGTATTTATATTAACAATCATTATTGCTTCCATATTTTTTTCGTTTTATTTATTACTAAAGCAAGAAAATACGAAATTGGTGGTTAAAACAAACAATCTTATAGCCTTACAAAAATTAAATGATGTAACTGATATTATACAAAAAGAGTTAAATAGAAGTTTTGAGTATACAGAATTTTTAGATTTAATGGTTCGTTCAAATCCAGAAAAAGTGACAGATAATTTTAATACCTATGGAGAATTAATATTAGAACGAAATCAAATTATTAGTAATGTACAATTAGCCCCAGAGGCAATTGTTCAATATATTTATCCTATGAAAGGGAATGAATCAGCGGTAGGTCATAATTTGTTAACAGACTCTAGGAGAAATGCTTCTGTAAAAAAAGCGATGGAGTAAATGACTTTGAGTGGGGAGATTCGAAAATTGTTAATCTGGATTCCATAAAGAAAACTATAGAACTGCCTGGACGTCTTTAAATGTCTATGATTATTTTTCATTCCTGTCTGTGTTTGTAATTTCTATATTATCGTATTTTCATATTTGTAATTATATGACAAGTACAGAAAAAGCAAAGTTAGATCCTTTAACCCATACATTAAATATTTCAACATTTCAAAAGTTAGCAAAAAGGAAAATTAAGTAGAAAAACAAAAAACATGCCTTGATAATTATGGATTTAAATGACTTTAAACAAATAAATGATAATTATGGGCATCCAATTGGTGACGCAGTCATTGTTGAAGCATCCAATAGACTTAATAGAGTAATTAGGAGTAACGACATTTTGTCAAGAATGGGAGGAGATGAGTTTGTAATTTTATTATGTGATGTAGAAAATGAAGAACAGGTAAGAAAGATTGCCAGAAGGATTGTAGCTTCCATTCAAAAACCCATGAGATTTGATAATCTTGTCATAAATATAGCAATATCAGTAGGGTATGCTCTTTATCCTATTGAAGGAGAAACTTATGATTTATTATATCATGTTGCAGATGAAAGAATGTATAACTGCAAAAATAAGAATAAAAACAATACACCTTGTTTTGAAAAATAAAATCAAAAAATAATATATGTAACGATAGTTAAATTTTACGAAAAAGGTGCCGATATTATTGTTAAGATATAGTTAGATTCCCATAAAAGAAAGTATGAGGTTACAACATGGAAAATAATACAGGAAAGAAAGATGTGATTATAAAAATAGCATTTGATTATTTCCTAAACGTTGGCTATGAAGCAACAACTGTGAGAATGGTATGTAAGAAAGCAAATATAGAACCGCCTAGTTTATATTATTATTTTGGTTCAAAAAAAGGGCTCTTTTTTGCTGTTGTGGATAAAATGCTTGCTGACTATCAAGAAATGGGGCAAAGAAATTCAAAAGAAGGTAGCATGCATCCAGAAAAACTTTTAGAAGCGATTTATGAAAATAGCATTAAGTATGCAATTACACATAAGAATGAAACAAAGTTTTACTTAAGATATACATTGTTTACACCACCTGAATTAAAAAAAGATATTGAAACATATATGACCCCAACTTATGAAAGAAAAAAGACTTTATTTAAAAAGTATCTTACTCAATTATGTGAAATGCAAGAATATAAATTTAATATTGAAACAGCATTTGTTATGTTTGAACGATTAGTGGATGATTCTACTTTTAACGTTGTTTTTTCAAATTGGAATCCAAGTAAAAAAGAAATTAGCGAAATTTTTGGTATATTCTGCAAGTTGCATTATAAGGGGATTTCATTGGCCGATAAAGATTAAAAATTAAAAATTAATATTAAAAGAAGACAAAAAATGTGAAATATTACAAGTTTTGTCTTCTTGATGGGGGCATATGCTTTGATAGGAAAAATAAATTTAAATAGGAATGCTTAATTATCTTCAATATATTCAGCTATATCACTAAGCTCGCAATGTAAGATGCGACATAAGTCGTTCAGTGTTGAAGTGCTCAAGCCTTTATTATGTTTTAGCTTATCATAAAAATCACCTTCTTATTAACCATTGTATTTGTAAGAAAATTTATTGTATATGCTCCTAAATAAGAGTATAATTTTGGTATCTTTGCATAAAAAAGAAAGGACAATAAAGCATGAATAAAAGATGGATGATTGTTAAATTGGAGTATAAATGGAGAATTTTTCGAACTTTTCGAAAATTATTAAATTTTATGGTGGGACAAGGCATGAAATATAGTTCTGTGAGTGTTTGTCTTATTAATAGAATTGTGGATCATGAACTGGCTGATTTAATAGAATTACAGAAAAGAGTGGAAGAAGGTACCAGTATTAAAATAGATTATTATAGAAAATATGAAATGTAGAAGGCTATAGAAAATATAAAAATGTAGGAGGAATTATAGTGATTGAAGAAAATTATGATATTATTTACAAAAGACTGATTCGTAGATTTATTATTTCTGCTGTTATATTATTGTCAGTATTTATTTTAAAGCAGTTTATTGTACACTACCAAATTGTACAGCAGGAAAATACATCCTATGTTGTAAATATTGCAGGCAGACAAAGGATGTTAAGCCAAAAAATTGTTAAGGACATATCTTTAATTCAGCTTGATCAGACTATTTTAGATGATGAAATTTATAAAAAAGATCTAATAGAAAGTTTCGAATTGTTGAAAAAATCTCATTCTGAACTTTTAGATTTAAATAAAGAGGAACCGCTTTTTAAGAATGATTCAAGTAGTATTAATCAAATGTTTCTGGAGTTAGAGCCTACTTATATAAGTTTAAAAGAAGAAGTAAAGCTTTTCCTAGTGGATATGAACGCATCAGGTACTGATGAACCTATAATAGATGAACATATAAATAAAATACTTTTACATGAATCGACATTCCTAGTAAAAATGGATTCAATCGTTTGCACTTATGAGAAAGAAGCAAGAGACTATGTAAAATTTGTTGAAGTATCGCATACATTTTTATTTGTGATAATAATGCTTACCATGGTTTTTATAATTTTTAAAATATTTATTCCTTTACTGAATTACTTAAAAAGTGCATTTTTGAATGCAAATGAAAGTAATAAGAATCTTATTAAAATGTTTCAAACCATGAAAGGAGCGCTGTTCGTTATTAAAAGGGATGGACAGATATTCTTCATGAATGGGGATGCTGAAAAGATCATTTCGAAAGAAAATAATTCCAAGGAAATTCTATATTTAGCAACCAGTGTAAATTGGATTGAATTTGATGTAACGAAATTAATTGAGCAGGTAAAAAATGGCGATGGTCGAATCGAAGATATCGAAACAACCATTGAGGATAAAGATGGGAACATGATTTCAGTTATTATATCTGCCGTTACGGGGATTTATAACGGATCTGAAGCGGTCATGATTAACCTTTTTGATGTGACAGCACAAAAACAGGCCGAGAATGTACTGAAAAATATTGCAATAAAAGACGAATTAACAGGATTATATAATCGACATTTTTTAGAAAGTATTATAGACGAAGAATTTGACAGGGCAAAACGATACGATATTCCTCTGTCAGCTGCATTATTAGATTTAGATCATTTTAAAAAAGTGAATGATAAGTGGGGACACCCAGTCGGAGATTCTGTACTAAAACTAACAGCAAATGTCCTTCAAAATAATATTAGAAAATCTGATTATGCGATTCGAATTGGTGGAGAGGAATTATTAATTCTAATGCCAAATACAGATTCACAGGGTGCATATACGACGGCAGAAAAAGTAAGAAAAGCAATAGAAGAAGCAATACATCCAGTTGTAGGAAGATATACAGCCAGCTTTGGAGTTGCAGAGCGAACGATGGAAGAAAATTATACAGATCTTTATTCAAGAATAGACAAAGCGTTGTACCTGGCAAAAGAAAATGGAAGAAATCGAGTGGTAATTGCAGATAGTCTTGGTGGCGAATATGCAGCAGTTTCGTTTAAATGGAGTCCAAGCTGGAATTGTGGTGAAATACATATTGATGAACAGCATAAAGAGTTGTTTAGAAAAGTGAGTCAGCTCGTAAATAGCACATTTATAGAAACTGAAAAACAAAATACAATAAACCACATAGATGACATTATCAGCCATATTATTACACATTTTAATTATGAAGAAAAATCATTACGCGAGGTCGGTTATGAAGATATTCAAAATCATCAGAAGATTCATGGACAGTTATTAAAAAGAGCGCAAGAGATAAAAGAAGCAGTTATTTTTGGAAAACTGGATTCCTTAAAAGCGTTTGCTATTATATTCGAAGAAATAATAGTAGGACATCTTCTGAGTGAGGATATGAAATTTTTCCCTTGTTACAAAGTTAAGGAGACATAATCACAGAAATTGAAACGAAATATTGATAAAATTAAAATAAGTACATCTATTATAATAGAGGAAACGAAAACAAAAATTTAAAAGTACATCAGAGTTTATCATGAAAGGATAAGAAAATGAAAATCAAATGGAAAATTGTATCAGCATCAGTAGGAATTATTGTTTTATTAACACTTTCGATTGTGTTCTTTACTCAAGAAGAAGTAAATAGTCTTGTTTTAGTGAAAGCAGTGAAGAATTACAGAACTACTCTAATATGGGTCTTCAATTATTTGAACGATCCTATGAGGGAAGCTGGTCCATAAAAGAAGGTAAACTTTTTAAAGGGAATACGCAGATTAACGAAAATTATGAGTTGATTGATGATTTTACAAAAGGAACCCAGGTTCTGGCTACGGTATTTCAGAATAATACGAGAATTGCAACCAATGTACAGGATGAAAGTGGAAAGCGTATGATTGGAACACAGGCTTCTGCGGAAGTAATTGAGCAGGTTATCAAACAAGGAAAACCTTATTTAGGTGCTGCAGATATTTTAGGTAAGTCTGCACAAACATATTATGTTCCCATTATGGATGAGAGTGGAGCTGTTATTGGAATGTGGTTTGTAGGAGTATATACGAATGTAGTCTCTGAAAAGATTGATAATGCAATGATATTTATTATTTTACTGGCAGGAGTTCTTCTGGTTGTGGGAGTTGTTGTTTCTTATTTATTAGGGAATGCGATTGCCAAAGGCATTAAACTAATTCAGGACAGATTGCAGCTTATGGAAGAAGGGAAATTTAATTTTCAGTTTGAAGATAAATTGCTCAATCGAAAAGATGAGGTTGGAGCGATTGCGCGTTCCTCTAATAATATGCAGAAAAAAATAGCGGAAATTATGAGAAATATCCAGCTTGAATCTGAAAATGTAAAAGGAATTTCAAGCCAGACGTTTAAGAGAATGGAAGAAGTTCACGGAAATATTGAAGATATCTCAGCAACTACAGAAGAATTATCAGCTGGAATGGAAGAAACTTCGGCATCAACGGAAGAAATGAATGCATCTACTTATGAAATTGAATCAGAAGTTTCGAATATGAAGGATCGAACATTACATGGGGAAAATCTGGCATCTGAGATTAAACAACGTGCTGGTAAACTTAAGGATGAGACAGGAAAATCACATCAGAATGCAATTGAGATCTATGATAGAACAAATGTACAGCTGAGAGAATCGATTAAGAGAACGGGAGCAATAGAAGAAATCAAGGAACTTTCACAGACGATCCTGCAGATTACGAGTCAAACGAATCTGCTAGCCCTAAATGCTGCAATTGAAGCAGCAAGAGCTGGTGAAGCGGGAAAAGGATTTGCAGTGGTTGCAGATGAGATCCGAGTTCTGGCTGAAAATTCTAAGAATGCGGTATCTAGAATTAATGATATTACATATAACGTATCCGAAGCGGTAGAAAGCGTAGTACAGGATTCTAAGGCACTTCTTGATTTTGTAGATAATCAGGTTCTAAATGACTATAAAATGCTAGTAGATACCAGTAGGCAATATGATCACGATGCTGACTCAGTTCAGAATGTTGTAACCGAGATAAATGTAATTGCAGAGCAGTTATATGAGACGATTCAACAAATGAGGCAGGCAATTGATGAAATAACAACTGCAGCGGGTGAAGGAGCACAAGGTACAACTGATATTGCGACTAGAGTAACAGATATCGCTTCCAAAACGGATGACGTACTGCATCAATCGATGGAAAATCAAAAGAGTGCAGAAAAACTGGATGAAATGGTTGGTTTCTTTCAGCTTTAGGAAATAAATAAATTGCCAAGGAGGGTGGATAGGATGAAAAAATGGATAACGATACCTATTGCGATATTATTTGTGGTGTATTTTATTGCGATAGTTGAGCAAAACAATATAGTTTGTGATTTGCTATCACCTACCCTCACTTTTTTAGCTTTTGCACCTGTTTTTTATGCTTTTTTTTGGAAAGAGCAGCACAAGCTTTTGAAAATATCAGGACTGTTTTATGCATTAGCCATATTTGCATGGTTTTTATGTGATTTTTCCTGGGGGTTCTCTACTTTAATTTTAAATGTAAATCCAGAAAACAATCTGCTAATTACGTATGGGTATTCCCTTACGAATCTTTTTTTACTGCTTTCTTTGATATTATCAGGGTACTTCCAAGTGAAAAATTGGAATAAAATGCAAGTATTCCTTGATACAGCAATGGTGGCGGTAAGTATAATGGTGCTTGTCTGGGTATTTGTGTTTGAGCAAAATGCGGCAAAAGCTGAAGTCTTGCTTAGCGATCCGGTTTCCATGAGTTCACTTATAATGGATTTTATGATATATGCATGGACTAATATCTGGTTTTTTTCAACGAGAAAACAAAAAGAACCATTGTTTGTTAAGCTCTCAGCGGCAGGTGGTGTTGTTTTTGTAGTGATCGATATCATTTATTACTATGAATATTTTTACCGATCATATGAACCAAATTCTCTTTTAGATGGAGGATACATAGCTGCTTTTGTATTAATGGGAATTTCTGGATTGATGAAACTTAAATTTATCAATCAAGAAGAGCAGGACCAAGCTGAGGAGAAATTAGATAAAGAACTAATAGGTTTCAAACGGATAAAAAAAGAATTATTATTTCTAATAGTTCCAATCCTTTTATTTGTATTTAGAGGTATAGAAGCTCCCTCGTTATTATTTTTAATTACAGCAATTATGCTATATTTTATATTTACGAATTTCACACAAAATAGTATTTTTCGTGACAAAATACTTGAAAGAGAAAAGGAATATATATCCGAACTAGAGAACCGTGTGGAAGAGAGAACGCAAGAAATTATTAAAGTTATGAACACAGATGTTATTACTGGATTAAAAAACAGAAGATATTTAGAAGAGTATTTGGAAAAGGAAATTCGAACCATAGATCGAGATGAGAAAATATATCTTTTGTACATCGATCAAAATAAATATAAGAGCTTAAAATCAATTTATGGAAAGTATATGGCAGAAAGGGTACTTGAAGAAGTTGGAAAACGGATCGAGAAAATTGTGGAAGAAAAAAATGGTTTGGCCACATCTTATGGAGAAGACATCTTTGTAGCTACATTTAAATCAACAGAAGACTACGAAGAGGCATTACGTATTGCTGAAAAAGTAATTAATTTTTGTAGTAATAACTATCTGGTTGAAAATCATATAATAAGTGTAACATTAAATATTGGAGTAGCTTGCTATCCATGTGATTCAAAGAATATGGAGGAGCTTATTCGGAATGCTGATACTGCAATGATGCAGGCTAGAAAAACCGGATTTAATGTAATTCATAAATATGACAAGCAGATAGGGATCTACATCAACAAAAGAGACAGAATTGAGTTAAAGTTGAAAAAGGTTCTATATGATGAAGAGTTTTCCTTACAATTTCAGCCACAAGTCAACTGTAATGATGGAAGCATTTATGGTGTAGAAGCTTTATTAAGGTGGTTTACAAAAAAAGGCGATTATATTCCACCAATGGATTTTATTCCGATTACAGAAGAGAATGGAATGGTAATTTCTCTGGGTTACTGGATTATGGAACAGGCGGCAAAGCAATTATCAAGTTGGAAAAAACTGTATGCATGTAAGATAAAAATGGCAATTAATGTATCGAGTAAGCAACTAATGGAAGAGGAGTTTACAGATAAATTACTTCAAATTTTAGAGAATTATCAGATACCAAAACAAGATTTTGAAATTGAAATTACTGAGAATATTCAGCTTGAGACGAATTCTATGATTCATGAGACGCTAGCCAAGTTATCATCATATGGAATTTCTATTGCGATTGATGATTTTGGGACAGGTTATTCTTCACTCTATTATATAAGGGAACTTCCAGTCAATAGAATCAAGATTGCAAAAGAATTGATAGATCAAATAGACCATGATATTTATGCGAAGTCTATCGTTCAGATGGTTATTTCAGTTGCAAAGGTAAATAATATAAAAGTGATAGCAGAAGGTGTTGAAACAAAAGAACAGTGGGAATGTCTGAAAGAGATGGAATGTAATGAAATACAAGGATACTTATTTTCCAAGCCACTTGTGCCAAACGAGCTAGAAAAAAACTGGTTTAGAAATAATGAATAGACCTAAAATAATATGATGAGAGGAAGTGACGGTGTTTTGGAAATACTAAATACATTAAAATCATTAATACTTCTTGATGTAAAGTCTTTGATGGGTGTATTAGTCTGGGGAGATTTTGCATTAGCTGCACTTTCTTTTAGTTATCATAAATTTCATAATACAAGTGGCGAAAAAAATCAAATCATGAAGTTTGGATTCTCTAAATTAATGCAATCAATTGCCTGGTTATTTTTATTTTTAAGAGGCGATATACCAGATATCATGTCAATTTATCTTGGTAATTGTTTGCTCTTTGTTAGCATATATTTGGAATCCAATATTATGCTTAAGATGATAGAAGGTCTTTCAAAGAGATGGTACAAGGTTCAGAGTGTTATATTAGGAATCGCTTTGTGTATCTTTGTTTTGAGTGAGGTAAGCATTGGAAATAGTAATGTGAGAATTGCTATTTCATCTATCAATATTTTACTTTTTTTCTTATGCCCAACTTTGATTTATATTTTAGACAAAAAAGGAACTGCATTTAAAAGATATCTCGGAACCAATCTATTTATCTTTTTGGTTGTTCTTCTCATTCGTGCTGTGCAATCTCTTCTGTTTGAAGAATTAAATTTGTTTACGAATAATTTGTTTCAGAGCATCACCTTTATTACACTGATTTTACTGATGTTTATAAATGGAGCGGGGTTTTTACTACTCATGTATGAATCAACGGATCTTTTAATTAAGTCAATTGCAGATTTAGACCCATTGACGCAGATAAGTAATCGTAGAAATTTTATGTTAAAGGCAGAAGCATATATCGAGAGGCACAAAAAGAATCAAAAACCGATTGCATTACTTTTTGCTGATATCGATCGCTTTAAGCAGATCAATGATACCTATGGTCATTTAGCGGGAGATGAGATATTGAAGAAAGTTGCAAACATCATTTCGGATAGTATAAGGCCTATGGATTTATGCTCCAGGTACGGTGGTGAAGAGTTTGTGATCTGCCTATATGAGGCTGATGAAAGTCAGGCGGTCATGATCGCAGAACGAATACGAGAGAAAATGAAGCTTGGGTTGTTATTTGAGGGAAGAACAATTGCATATACGATAAGTATTGGAGTTTATTCAAGGATACCAGATGAGCAGATGAAACTTGAAAAATTCATAGATTGTAGCGATAAAGCAATGTATATAGCGAAAAAAGAAGGTAGAGACCGAGTTGTTTGTTATAAAGAGCAATATCAAGATGTTAGCGGAAAGGAAAGAAACATGAATGAAAAATATTGATAACATGGATAAAAAAAGAATTAAGGCGAGTAAGTTTGGAAATCTTTTGTTATTTGTTATAGCTTATGTATTACTTTCCGTTGTGATTCGTGATATTGCATTAACCGATAAAAATGTAAAAATAGTGGGATTCGAGATAACAACATCAGCATTAAGAGGGATCATTACACAAATACAAATGCTTATTAGTGTTTACATAGTATTAAAAGAAAATAGAATGGGTTATACAGCCAGTGTTTTATTAAATATGTATAGCATGCTAATCGCAATTTTTTTCATGGTACAAACCAAATCACCAACTGCACTTCCGGGTGTAATCTCCTATGCTGGAGCATTTTTAATTATCACATTAATTATTTTTTATAAAAAAAGAGCAGGTGGTTATTTAACAGAAATTGAAAGTCAAAAAATGAATTTGATAGAATCTGAGAGTAAGCTACACAAAATGGCATTTTACGATTCTCTTACAGGTCTGCCAAATAAGGAATTATTTATAAACCGATTAGAACAAAATATCAGTCTGGCAAAGCGCAATGGGAAATTGATTGGAACTATGTTTATCGATTTGGATTCTTTTAAATCATTAAATGATACCATGGGACATAGTGCAGGCGATATCGTCTTAAAATCTGTGGCAGAACGTTTTGAGAATTGTGTTAGAAAAGAAGATACGGTTTCAAGATTTGGTGGTGACGAATATCTGATCCAAATATGCAATTTTGAAAAAGTAGAAGATCTACATAAAATCACAAAAAAAATAATGGATTCACTACAAAAACCTATCATGGTTAATAATGTTGAGTTCGTTATCACGGCCAGTGTTGGGGTTGCAGTATATCCGGTTGATGGAGAAGACCCGGAAACTTTAATAAAAAATGCGGATATTGCGATGTACGCTGCTAAAAATAAAGGTAAGAATGAATCTGTTTTCTGTTCACCTAAAATGAAAAATGATGTTGTGAAAAAGATGAAGCTTACCAATAAGCTGTATAGAGCAATGGGAAACAAGGAATTATATCTTCAGTATCAACCGCAGATCAATGTTGAAACAAAAGAAATAATTGGTTTTGAAGCATTGCTGCGTTGGAATAATGCGGAGTATGGTTTGATATCTCCGGAAATTTTTATACCACTCGCAGAAACTACCGGTATGATTGTTCCGATTGGGTTATGGGTATTTAAAACGGTCTGTGAGCAATGTAAAGAGTGCAGAAAGGCTTTTAATAAAGATTATAGAATTTCTATCAATTTATCATTAGAGCAATTAAAAGATTCGAATTTTATTCGACAGATCAGTAAGATTATTGAGGATACAAATACAGTTCCTGAACATCTTCAAATTGAAATAACAGAAAGTATAGCATTCAATCAGGATAGTTATGTGCTACAAAGAATTAAAGAAATCAAAGATCTAGGAATTACCATATCGATTGATGATTTTGGGACAGGACACTCATCTCTTAGCAGATTAAGAACTTTTCCAATCGATCTAATAAAAATAGATATGGAGTTTGTACAGGGAATATCTACAAATTCTCATAAAGAAAAAGAAATAGTGAAGAGTATTATTCAACTTTCGAAAAATCTGGGGATGAAAGTTCTTGCAGAAGGAGTAGAAACAGAAGAACAGTATCAATTTTTGAAAAATGAAATGTGTGATGAGATTCAAGGATTTTATTTTTACAAGCCAATGATGCCTGATGATATAAAGAAAATAGTGATGCATGAGTGTCCTATAGATGCTGATCCAAATAAACTATCTGAATAAAAATGGTGTTAGTATAATATTGTAGACACGATTTTCCGAATACTATAAAATATAGAAAAGGAAGGAAGTGTCTAGAATGTCAAAGAGGTATACAGAAGAATATAAAAATACCATTGTAGAACTTTATAATTCCGGTAAAACACTTGCTGAGCTTAATAGTGAATATGGCCTACCTAAATCTACAATATTAACATGGGTAAAGAAGGCTGAACCCATAGCAGTAGATAACAATAAAACAATTACACAAGCTGATTATCAAGCTATGCTTAAGAAGATGGCTAGAATAGAAGAGGAAAACGAAATATTAAAAAAAGCCATGGCCATATTTGCAAAGAAGTAAGCTCAATATATAAGTTCATTACTGATAATAAAGATATACATGATATAAAACTAATGTGTGAAGTGTTAAAAGTATCTAGAAGTTCATATTACAAGCACCTCAATAAAAAAGAAAGCAAAAGAAGTATTGAAAATAGATTTCTAGAAAATGAAATTATAAATATTTATAAAGCTAGTAAATCTCGGTATGGAGCTCCTAAGATATATGAAAAACTAAAGGCTAATGGTGTATTTATAAGCCTTAAAAGAACTCAAAGGCTTATGAACAAGCTGGGTATAAAATCAATAGTATGTAAGAAATTTAGACCACATTCATCAAAAAATAAAGTTGAAAGTAGAGAAAACATAATCAATAGAGACTTCTCTACAAATGGGGTCAATCAGAAATGGGTAACTGATATTACCTATATTCATACAATTAAAGACGGCTGGTGCTATCTTGCTTCCGTTATGGATCTTAATAGTAGGAAGATCGTTGGATACTCTATGTCTAAAAATATAGATACTACATTGGCTATAAAGGCTTTAGATAATGCCTATAAGCTTCAGAAACCTGCTGAAGGTCTAATTCTTCATAGTGATCTAGGAAGTCAATATACAAGTTATGAATTAGAGAAGTATGTTAAAGAGCACAAGCTAATTCATTCATTTAGCGGTAAAGGAAACCCCTATGATAATGCTTGTATAGAATCCTTTCACTCAATATTGAAGAAAGAAGAAGTTAATCTAGTTAAGTATTTCGATTTTGATGTTGCCAGGCTTGCAATATTTGAGTATATTGAATCATGGTATAACAGAGAAAGAATACATAGCTCCTTAGGTTATATCACTCCCCAAGAATGGGAAGATAAATCTAAGAGGGTTGCATAAAGTTTATTCGAGAAAATGTGTCTACTATATTGACATAGGTCCAATAGCTGGAGGGACATTGAAGTGCAATATAGCGACGGCCGCACCGTGAAGCTTACAGAAAGCTTTGACAGCCCCGAACATGCAGTCAATGTTATTCGCCGCATGCTTCATATCAGCGGTATGGTGCTGGACAACGCAAGCCCTATTGTACTGGGGCTCTATCTAAAAATATTCGTATCGCAGTATTAAAAAGCCCTATCGTAGACGAAGATGTGGGTGTAGCGGCATCCATTCGTATTGTAAATCCTCAGTCAATGCAAAAAGAAGATTTTGTAAATGTATTATTTATGGATATTAAGCTAGTAATAGCTTAATATCCATAATTTTTTAGTTTATAATGTGAGGAATTCTGTTTCTAAACCTATTGAGATTTTAACTAAATAAGCATTTCGCAACATGAACCTTTATTATATGATTGTAATGATTAATTCTAAAATTCAGCTAGTAATGTATAAAGCATTTGAGCCATTTGCGCTCTAGTACTTGAATCACTTGGTAATAACTTATTATCACTTCCATTAACTATTCCACTTTCTACTAAAAGCTTCATAGCCTCTTGAGCCCAAGTAGCTATTTGATCAGAATCTTGGAAGCTTGACAAACTATTTTGATTATTATTTATTGGTAATTTATCTATTACAGCTAAACCACGATAAAGTAAAGTAAACATTTCTTGACGAGTAATTTTACTATTTGGTGAGAATAAGTTGTTTCCAATACCATCAGTTATTTTAAGCTCCTTTGCTGCAGCAAGATATTCTGTATAATAGCTATCTCCAGCATCTGCAAAATTATTATTAGAATTAGAAGATATTGGCTCTATCTCATATGCTCTCATCAAAAGCACAAGGAACTCTGCTCTTGTTAAGCTATCATTAGGAGCAAATATACCATCTGCCTTGCCCTTTGTAATTTCTCTAGCTGCAATATATTTAACTGCTTTATAGAACCAATCATCTGTTTTTATATCTTTGAAGTTTACATTGTTGTAACCAGCTGCGAAAAGACTAAAATGTGTTGTATAAAAGCTAAGCATACCAGTACTTGAATCATACTGTCCATTTGGTATACAAATTAGATTTCCTGTACCATCAAGATACCATACTACTATGTTTTCAGGATTTAACTCTTCTTCAGCTGTTGGTGTATATGGTATAGACACCTTAACTGCTGCATCTGGATTGTCCCATTTAGTTACAACACCATCTATTGATAATGTAAGTTGAATAACAGGCCTATCTCCTATTGCTTCATTTTCCTCAGTACTAAGGCTTGATTTATCAGCCTCTTGGATGCTGATGCTAATGGATTTATCTTCAATGTCTGTCATTGTTGAAAGCATATTATTTTGAATAGTTATATCTGCTACACTAGTAGATATAGTAAGTTGTCCGCTAGAAGCTTGGTCTCCATTTAGTGAACTTCCTGGTAATTCAATAACATAATTATTAACTTCAGGTAAACTAGGTATAGTTAAATAGTTGTTTCCGCTAAGTAGTTTATCTGCTTCAGCTTCACTAAGGTCAACAGTAGCTGTATTTGAACTATCATCTACTGATATAGGTTGATCTCCTGAGCTTGAAGAAGCCTTAGGTGGTTCTGTTGTACTAGGCGATGTCGATGTATCCTCAGGTTCTTCTGGAGTATAAGTAAAGCTTGTTGAAAAAAAGTCTCCACCTTCATAATTTGCTGCTTTAACAGTATAAGTACCCTGAGTAAGTGTGATACTAATTGTTGAAGTAAATACTCCTTCATTTACTGCAAAGCTTTCCATACGAAGTAAACTACCGCTAGAATTATATATCATAATCGCAACTGCAAGCGTACCCTCGGTAGTAGTTCCATTAACTGTAACTACACCATTTGAATAAGAAGCTGTTAAGCTTGTTACATTTTTTTCTATTAATATAGCGTATCCTGGAACGGATAGCATAATGACCGCAATAAGAGTTATAGCTAATAACTTAGCAATTCTTGATTTATATTTTGATTTCATATCTATCCTCCTAATCTACCCTTTCCCATTCAACACCAGCACCTGAGCCGAAGAATATTCCGTTAAATAAACTACTACTATCTAGGCTACCTCTTAATACAGTAACATTTATTTTAATTGGTGCAGTACTAGCATCTGTACCTGAGTATACTAGATAATCACATGCATTTACTTCATTACCATATAAGAATACTCCATTTATAAAGTCACCTTGTCTACTTGGATGTGGGTTATTGCATGGTTCAGCAATTATAGCTGTTGTTATGCTTCCATCACTCCATGTATATGTTACGAACAATCCACCTACAGGTGCTGTCTCTTCAAAGTCTGGAATATAATATGTTGCATAAACACGGAAGTTGTTTCCATCACTGTAATCTATTAATGTTCCATATTGAGTTCCATGGAATACAGTTTGTGTTGGTGATGTATCTTCTTCACTTCTAAAATAAGATTCTATGTTAACTCCAGTACGATGTATAATAAGATTTCTTGTTACAGGATTAGAATTACCTACTTTATCTGCATTTGGTATTATGTTTAACTCTAAAGTAATTATATCATAATAGTCAGATAAGAATATGACTGAATATGAACCATCTAGATTCTGTTGGACTTCGTATCCACCAAAGTTGCCTATTTCAATCTCTATGTCCTGTATACCACCTATACCAGATGATGGTGTTGTAAGTATGAACTCATCATTACCGAAGAATACTTCTGAAACATAATCTCCAGCTGTAAGATCAGCATATGTTCCAAGACTTGATTGAACAGTCCTTTGTTCTGTATCTCCTGATTTTGCATTAACCTCTACACAGAAGGCGTTAGCTTGAATTACATAGAAACCGTAAAGATTTACACCCTCGTTAGAAACTATATGGAATTGTGCCCTATTAAATGGAAGAGGTACCTTTCCTTCTTCATTTGTTACACCAGAGATAAAAGGCATTGCCACAAGGTTTCCATAGCCAAATACCTCCATTGTTCCATTATCTAGAGCAGGTACTTCAAATTCCATCGTTTGATCTTCAAACATTTTCACTGATCCATCATTATTGAAGAATGTATTTTCTGCTACTACAATCTCTGTATTTCCCTCATCATCTACTAGTTTAAAGAATATATCATCTGCTCTAGCAGCTATATATCCAGTATACCATATGTCTTCAGAAGTTCCATTGACTTTGAATTCAAAGCTTCCATATATAGCATCACCTGATATATTAGTGACATTACCTATTGTTATATCAGTTGTTGGTATTAGATAGCCATAGTTTGCAAATTGGTCACTAAGGAATGTTTTTATTGATTCATAATCATTATCTGCAATTACATCCTCTTGAAGAGTTACAAATGTGTTTGTTAACATACCATCTAAATCCTCTTCAGCGTATAATACCCATAACTCATCAATATTGTAATTAAGATCGCTTAATAAAACACCGAATTCCTTAACTTCACTATCATAGTACATCATCCAAGATATGTCGTCTTCTAGGTTATACTCTTCTCTAAAAGTTCTTACCTCACGAATTACATATCCTGAATTAGGTATAATATTTAACTGTAGGTTAGTAAAACCATAAACCTCAATAGTTGTATCTTCTCCAATCACAGAACCATCTTTTTTTATTGTTCCTTTTCCTTCTACATCTACCTTAACAGTAACTTCATAAACAGTACGTACCCATTTATCATCGGTAGCATTATATTCAAATTCTCCGTCTAATAGTAATATTGTTTCTATAGACTCTAAATTATCATACAACTCTAATCCATCAATAATTAAATTATCATACTCTTGTTCAACAGGATGACCAGGTCTACTTGTAGGATCATATAATAATATCCTAGCATTTCCTTCTCCTATAATACTTCCACTATTATAAAGGCTAGAACCTTCAGCAACTACTAAGTTACCACTAATATTAATATCACTATTATTTTGAAGCTTTGATATATTAGCAAAAAGTACTTCTCCGTCGATTTTAAATGTACCGTTGTTTTCAAGTTCAGTATAATCGTGAATATCACCTTGTGTAGCACTTAAAAATTCTATACTTCCTTGCATGCTAGTTTCACTTCCAGGTTCTACTGTGATAGTACCATTATTAACTATTTTCATACCCATAACAGTTAATTTAGCTCCAGAAGTAATTGTTATAGCTGCATCTGTTGTAACATATATTGTTTTTCCTAAAATCCTAAACTCGTCTTCTTCATCAATTATTAAGTTCCCATTTGCATTTTCATCTATATATTCTATATAATAATTGCCGTCTTCCCTTAAATAAGGATCTAACAAAGGGTTTCCTTCTCCTCCAGGGCCAGGACCGGGACCAGGACCTGGTTCATTAGTTGCTCTAATCCATTTAGATTTACTTCCATCATATCTAAATTGTCCATTTGGATCAATTAAAGCGCTAGTTTCATCTGCATTCTCATAAAAGCTAAGTCCTGTAATACTTATTTTAGTCTCAGCATCACTTGGATTATCTAGATTTATCTGTCCATTCGTTCCAGCAGTAATAGTACCAGAATTATTAATTATAGCACCTTGAGCAAAGCGTAAAGTACCATTTATAGATATTCCAGTTGAAGTTGTTGCATTAAAAAGTGTTGCATTAATAATTTCAGAAAATCCATTAAAACTAAATTCTCCATAATTTTTAAGCTCACTTTTATCTCTGATTTCAAATCGTCCATTTCCATTTACTTGTCCATAATTTAAAAAATCAGCATTTTCACCTACTACAATTAGCCAACCTTCTTTTGGTGGTTCTGTTTCATTAGTGCTAGGCTCAAAGAGAATTTCAATTGTACCATTATTAGTCAATATCATTTCTTGTAGTTCAACTCGACCAGTAGCTGTAATTGTAAGCGTAACACCATTATTAATTGTAACTGTTCCACTGTTTAAAAAAACAGAGTTAGTGTCATTTATTTCTAAATTTTCACTAATAACATAATTACCAGGTGAACCTGAATCAAGACCTGCAAAACCACCTGGAGTAGGTCCTGGTGGCATAGGTGGTTCCACAGCAAATGCTGAAGGAATTTGCCCTAACACCAATAAGACACTTAGCAGAAAAGCTAGTATTTTTTTCATATTGATATACCTCCTCATAATATAAGGCAGTGTTATAAAACAACCCTATATATTATTATAATATAATTATATACCACAAAAACTTGATAATTAACATACTACTTAGTATGAAAGCAAGGTATAGTTTTGGTATAGGTATTGATGTTTTAACGCGTTTAAATATATTAAAAAACAATTGCATTAATAGATTTGCTATTATATAATATTGTATGACTTTATTTTAGGGAGATATTTAATTGAAGAAAAATGTATTTTTATATGGAGCAATTATTGCCCTATCGTTTTTATGGACAGGATCATCATTTATTTCTATAGCTTATAAACTAATGGAATCATACACCCCTTTACAAATTGATATTTATCTTGTCGTTATTGGCTACTTGCTTCAAGCATTTGGGATGTTTTTGTTTTCATTAGGACTACGATATCGACCAGATATATACACAACTAAACGCTTTAACATAGCTATTATGATAGCTGAGGCACTTGTAATTTCATTTGCAATATTGACTAGTTCATCTTCTCTTACATTCTCACTTAGCTTCTTGGTGAACTTATTGCATGGCTTTGTAGCAGGTATATATTTGACACTGCTGACCCGTTTCGTACCACAGCAGTACAGAGGACGATGCTTTGGTTTCGGATATGCTATTGGAAGTATTGGAAGCTGGATTATTTCACTGCCATATAGTGGTTCATTTCTAAAAATGGATGAAATAATTATAATCTATTTAATTCTAATAGCTTCAACAATATATTTATTAATGAAATCATCGTTTGATTATTTTACATTAGAGGAGCCTAAAACAAATTTCAAATTTGAAATTAAATTTTTAATATTTGTTTTATCTCTACTAATTTTGTTATCTATGGTTAAGAATATTGGCTTCTATTTTCCAGTATCTGATATCTCTAATGTTATAAACCTTGAATTATCAAGGTCATTTTATGCTGTAGGATTAATTGCTGCAGGTTTTGCAAATGATAAAAATAGAAGATATGGTGCAATATGCTGTGTAGCCTCTCTTGCATTTGCTTTCTTTTCATTCTCCATAAACAATTATCCACTATATAGTGTTATAATGTGGATAATTGGCTATATATTTTTTGGTTTCTTTGCAGTATATAGAGTAGTACTATTTTCTGATTTAGCTTCTACTAGCTCCTCTTTGTTAATTTTTGCTGTTTATGGACTTCTGGCAGGTAGAGTTGGAGATTCGCTTGGTACGCTTTTGGGAATGTTACTATCTGGCAATATTCTAGTACTATTATTGGTAACCACTATATTATTTATATTATTAATATTTATGTTTTTCTCACTATATCAAAAATTATACAACTCTAATTTAAGTGAAAACGAGAGAAAAGAGCTTAAACATGATAAATTTATATTAGATAACTCACTAACTGCTCGTGAAGCTGATGTTTTTCGTCTAGTTGTACAAGGATTATCTAACATTGAAATTTCAAGCAAATTATATATATCTGAAAGCACTGTAAAATATCATGTTGGGAATATATTAAAAAAGACTGGATGCTCCAACAGAACTGACTTAACCATGACCTTTAAACAAAGCTAGGTTATAATTATAAATACGCATATTATAGTGGTGTTTCAAGAGTATTTTTCGAACTTTAAAAGGAGGGTACCCCCTCCTTTTAGTTTTGTGCGCCCAGCATGGGCGACAGCTTGACGGTGAAAGTCCGTTATGGAGCTTGGTAG
>JAEAME010000734.1_pt1 | contig 29529 bp, 30 predicted proteins | sample 8958731 | NCBI WGS metagenome assembly JAEAME01 (sample SAMN16933194, study PRJNA681113) | bioreactor sludge metagenome | isolation source: anerobic bioreactor sludge (Control) | place: India:Bengaluru | collected 2018-10-24
CTGGTGCTGGCGGACAACATTTTATTCATGTTCTTTTTCTGGGAGGGAGTGGGACTCGGATCATACCTGCTGATCGGGTTCTGGTTCCACAAGCCTTCGGCGGCCAATGCAGCCAAGAAAGCATTTATCGTGACCCGTCTGGGCGACTTCGGCTTCCTGGCGGCGATACTGGTGCTGTATGCGCAAACGGGCACCTTCGATACCGAATCGTTATATAAAATCGTTACAACCGGCGCCCTGGCCGGGACCACGCTGACCTGGATAGCTATAGGCATATTCTCGGGAGCGGCGGGCAAATCGGCACAATTCCCCCTGCATGTGTGGCTGCCTGACGCTATGGAGGGCCCCACCCCGGTGAGCGCACTGATACATGCCGCCACCATGGTTGCGGCGGGTGTCTTCCTGGTAGCACGCTTTTATCCCCTTTTCGAGCACTCACACGAGGCAATGTTAACGGTAGCCATTATCGGAGGGTTTACGGCCATATTTGCAGCCAGCATGGGCCTGGTTATGAACGACATCAAGCGCGTGCTGGCATATTCCACCGTAAGCCAGCTGGGGTTCATGATGGTAGGCCTGGGAGTCGGCAGCGTAGCGATAGGTATCTTCCATCTATTCACACACGCTTTCTTTAAAGCACTGTTGTTCCTGGGTTCAGGCAGCGTCAACCACGGCACCGGCACCTTCGATATGAGGTTGATGGGCGGGCTGAGAAAAGCCATGCCCTGGACCTATATTACGTTTGTCATTGGCGCGCTCAGCCTGGCCGGTATATGGCCGCTGGCCGGATTCTGGAGCAAAGATGAGATAGTGCTGGCCGTCTTTGAGAAGCAACCCATACTTTTTGCTTTGATCATTATTACCGTCTTTATGACTGCCTTTTACATGTTCCGCGCCATATTCATGACCTTCCATGGTGAGTACAGGGGTGGCGCAGAGCCGGAGCACGGCGGTCACGGCGATGCGCACTCTCACGGACCGCACGAGTCTCCCATGACCATGGTAGTCCCGCTGGTCATACTCGCCGTTCTCGCCGTCTGCGCGGGGTGGTTTAATGTCACGGGACTTTTCAACCAGTTCATGGGCGAGGGCGAGGCGCATGAAGTCGGCTTTATAGCGGGCTTCTTTGCACCTTTCATACATCCATTGCCCATGATTTCACTGGCGGTTGCCCTGTTCGGTATTTTTGTGGCATATGCCATGTACTGTGCGAAGTGGATCTCGCCTGAAAAGATAGGAAATGCCTGCAAGCCTATTTATATAATGCTGTCCCGCAAGTACTGGATGGACGAGCTTTACGAGAACGTTATCGTCAAAACCATCTTGTACAACGGCATTTTTAAGTGGATGGCGATGTTCGATTCGAGCGTAGTGGACGGCACGGTCAACGGAGCTGCCCAGGGCACTGCCGCCGCAGGTGGAGCTCTGCGCAAATTGCAGACAGGGCAGACGCAGCTATACGTAATATCTATCGCCATCGGCGCTATTGCCATAGTAGCCTGTTTATATTTATTCAGCTGAGGTAAATGGCTTTGAATCTGAATTTGTTGAGCTGGATCATTTTTCTGCCGGTTATCGGTTTGATCGTCATTGCACTTATACCGAGGCCGAGCCAGAAGACGGTCAAGTGGATTGCACTGGTTGCAGCCATGGCCTCATTCATTCTCTCCATTGCGGTATTTATAATGTTCGACAGGTCGACGTCCGCCATCGGGCAGATGCAGTTCGTCGAAAAGATATCCTGGATACCTACCATCAACTCGTTCTACTATTTGGGAGTAGACGGCCTGAGCCTGCCCCTGGTTATTCTAATGACATTCCTTGGCGTGGTATCGGTCCTGGTCTCGTGGAAAATACAGCTCAAGCCGAAGCAGTATTTCGTCTGGATACTGATGCTGGAGAGCAGCATACTGGGCGTGTTCTGCTCGCTCGACCTCATCCTGTTCTTCCTTTTCTGGGAGCTGGAGCTTATTCCCATGTTCTTCCTCATCTCCATCTGGGGAAGCGGGCGAAAGGAGTATGCAGCATATAAGTACCTCATATACACACTGGTGGGCAGCGCATTCATGCTGTCGGGCATACTCTGTGTGTACTTCATCACGCATACCTTCGACATGACGGCCCTGGCCGGTATTCAGATAGCCTCATCATTCATTCCACTGACTGCGCTCTTCTTCCTGCTGATAGTCGGGTTCGCCATCAAGCTGCCGGTTTTCCCGCTGCATACATGGCTGCCGGATGCGCATACCAATGCGCCGACGGCCGCCAGCGTCATACTGGCGGGGGCGCTGCTTAAAATGGGCGGATACGGCATGATCCGCCTGTGTGTCAGCATGCTGCCGCAGGTGGCGGTTCAGTATGCTCCCTTCATGCTCACGCTGGCTGTCATCGGTGTGATATATGGCGCCGCAGTTACCATCAGGCAGAACGATCTGAAAAGGCTTATCGCCTACAGCAGCGTCAGCCATATGGGCTATGTGCTGCTCGGCATCTTCGCTCTCGATCAGGTCAGTCTGGTTGGCGCCAGCCTTCAGATGTTCAGCCACGGTGTGATTACAGGTCTTCTCTTCGCCATGGTGGGGCTGGTCTATGACAAGACACATACGCGCGACCTGAATAACCTGAGCGGCCTGGCGCGCCAGATGCCGATTATAGTTGTTGTTTTCAGCATCGCGGGACTGGCTTCACTGGGGCTGCCGGGGACCGCAGGATTCGCAGCCGAGTTTATAACGTTCGCCGGAAGCTTCTCCAGTACCGTGGTTGCCGGCATGCCTGTATTTACACTGATAGCGGTGTTCGGCATTGTCATCACCTCCGGCTATATCCTCTGGATGCTGCAGAGGGTCTTCTATCAGTATCCGCTGGATAAATATAACGGCGTGGGCGACGCGGATGCAGTCGAGATGATAAGCACATTCTCGTTCGTGGCTGTTATCATGACCGTCGGTATCTACCCTGCCATTCTGACCAACGTAATAAATATGGGGATAGCACCTATCGCGAAGCTGATAGGTATGTAAATATATAGCCTTGCGGAAGGTTTAAACAGATGATAACGGATCAGATTAAATATATAGCGCCGGAGCTGAGCCTGCTCTGCTTCGCCCTGCTTATTATCATAGTAGACCTCTTCATTTCCAATAAGAAGGCGCTGGCCGTCGTGGCGGTAGTCGGGACGCTTGTATCGGCTTTCTTTGTGCTGATGTTGTGGAACGGGCAGCCTGTTGAAGCCTTCTACCGCACCATTGCGATTGATCCATTCGGCCTGTTCTTCAAGCTCCTCATACTTGCTGCCACCACGCTGGTCATACTGGCATCCAGTGGATATGTCTCCAAGTTTGAAAAATTCCAGGGCGAGTTCTACGCCCTGCTTATGCTTTCTGCCATCGGTCTGATGTTGCTCGTGTCGGCTATAAACCTCATTACGATTTTCGTTGCGCTGGAACTGAGCAGTATATCCCTCTACGTGCTCGTCAGCTTCCTCAAGGACAAGAAATCCAGCGAGGCCGGATTGAAATACCTGATCCTCGGATCGGTTGCCTCAGCTATACTGCTTTACGGCATGGCGCTGATTTTCGGGCTTACGGGTAATACCTGCCTGACCTGTATCGCAGACAGTATCAAAGGAATGCCTGTAGCTAAACTGCTGGGCACACCGGCTCTGCTGGTGGGACTCGTGCTGGTGGTGGCGGGATTCGGATTCAAGATTGCCAGTGTGCCATTCCAGATGTGGGTGCCGGATGTATACGAGGGCGCACCGACTCCGGTGACGGCGTACCTTTCTGTAGCCAGTAAAGCGGCTGGATTCGCCGTCATATCCCGTATCCTTCTAACAGCTTTCGGTATGCCTGACTGGCTGCATACTGACTGGGCCATGATCATCGCGGTGCTGGCTGCAGTTACCATGACGGTTGGAAATGTTGCTGCGCTTCTGCAGACCAATATCAAGAGAATGCTGGGGTACTCCAGCATAGCACAGGCAGGGTACCTGATGGTTGGACTGGCTGCGATGGGCATGGGATCGCAGGTATCGGACACGGTACGCAGCGGCCTGCTCTTCTTCCTTCTCAGCTATACGTTGACCAATCTGGGAGCTTTTATAGCCATAATCGCTATCTCCAATAAGATCGACAGCGATCAAATAGATGATTATACCGGTATGGGTAAGAGGGCGCCCCTGATGGCACTGGCCCTGACCCTCTGCATGGTTTCTTTAACGGGCCTTCCCCCCACGGCGGGACTGATCGCCAAGATCTATATATTCAGCGGCGCCGTCAATCAGGGCCTTCTCTGGCTGGTCGTCATAGCTGTAATCAATAGCTGTATCTCAGCCTACTATTATTTCCGGGTGGTTAAAGTGATGTGGATGGGCGAACCGGCCTCTGAGGATAAAGTGACATCATCCTGGCCGGAGTGGCTGGCCGTGGTGCTGTGCTGCATTCCCGTTGTTATCATCGGCGTTCTTCCCGGGGCCTTCGTCGCTCTGGCACAGGGCGCCTCTGCGCTGTTCGGCATATAGTTCGACCGGCGCCGGCCGGATGCTGACTACGTGATCGCTGCACCACCGGTTGTATTCGCTCTCCCGCCAACCTGCCGCATAGGCTCCGCTATATTTGACACTGCCGGAAGCTTGTGATAGTCTGCTGCACTGTGAAAAGGATAGGGATTTTATTTCACCCCAAGGTTGAGAAGTCCGAGCGTTTCGCCCGCGATATCGCGGAATTTCTCAAGTCTAAAGGTGTAAGCTGCTGGATACACTCATCATGGGATGAGGGCGAAGCCAGGAAAGCGCTGGCCGGGTCCGACCTTGTTATAAGCGTGGGCGGCGACGGGACCATACTGCGTGCAGCAAGGATTATCTATCCTCAGGAAATACCTGTGCTGGGTGTGAATTTCGGCAATCTGGGATTTATGAATGAGCTGGAGGCGGGCGAGGCGCGTGACAAGCTGGTCGAGATTATCGGCGGTGCGGGCTGGATCGAGCAGAGATCGGTTCTGAAGGCTGTGATCTTATCGTCCGGCAAAACTTACCATGCACTCAACGATGTGGTGATAGGCAGGGGCAGGTTTATGCGCCTGATCAATGTCGAAGTAGCCATAAACGAAGAGGCGTTCACCACCTACCGGGCCGATGCCGTCATAGTCTCAACAGCCACGGGCAGCACGGGCTACTCCCTGGCTGCCAATGGACCCATTCTTTATCCCGAGTCTCAAGATATTGTACTCAAAGCTGTTTGCCCTCATTTGAATATGGATAAGGCCATCGTGCTCGCCCCATCCACCAGGATCACGCTCAAAGCCTTCACGAATCACGAAGCGATGATTAGCATGGATGGACAGGTGGAAGAACTGTTGAAAAGCGGTGATCAGGTCGAAGTATGCCTGGCTGAGCAGACCTCGCGCTTTTTACGCCTGAGGCCGAGAGACAGCTTCTACAGCACCCTGGTATCCAAGTTGAAAGGGAAGTCATTATGAAAGTTGAGAAAGCGACCATAGGCGATGTTAAAAAAATGCATGAGCTGGTCAATAAATTTGCCGGCAAAGGTGAAATGCTGCCCCGAGCCCTCAGCGAGATTTATGAGAATCTGAGGGACTTCTTTGTCATACGTGACAGCGGTGGCGCTGTCGTGGCCTGTGTCGCCCTGCATATCAGCTGGGCCGACCTGGCCGAGGTCAAGGCGCTGGCCGTGCACGAGAACAAGCATAAGAAGGGCATGGGAGCGGCGCTCATCAAGGCCTGTGTGCAGGAAGCTAAGTCACTGGGTATTCCGCGTATATTTTGCCTGACATACAAGCCCGGCTTTTTCCAGAAGCAGGGTTTCAAACTGGTTGAAAAAACGGAACTGCCGCGAAAAATATGGGCGGAGTGCTATAGCTGCCCCAAATTTCCGGACTGCGACGAGGTGGCGCTTGTGATGGAAGTAGCGGTGAACCAGTGAGCAGGGAGAGGTTGCTCTCGTCAAAAACGATCTTCGAAGGCCGGGCTGTTAAGCTGGTTCAGAGCACAGTTGAGAAAAGCAAAGGCGAAGTCGTCGTTCGCGAGATCGTACAGCACAGAGATGCCATCGCCGCTGTGGTGCCGGACGGGCTTGGTAACGTGTTGATGGTGCGTCAGTTCAGGGTTCCCACAGGTAAGTACCTGCTGGAGATCCCGGCCGGAGTAATGGAGGATGGCGAAAGCCCGGAAGAATGCGTCAAACGCGAGTTGCAGGAGGAGATAGGCTGCCTCCCACGCAGGATTGCCAGATTGGGCGGATTCTACCCGGCGCCGGGCTATTGCACGGAATTCATACATGTTTTCCTGGCGGCAGAGCTCGAGGAAAGCCGTCTGGTGGCCGAGGATACTGATGAAATTGAGGTTGTTAAAGTACCGATTAAGGATATCGCCGGCATGATTGACAGAGGCGAGATCTGTGATGCCAAGAGCATTGCCGGCCTCTTGAAGTACCTTTCGATGATTCCGGCCGGTCAGGCTGATCTATAAGCGGCCTGGCCGCTCTCGTAAAGGTCACCACCATAGATGTCGTTTATCACCACGGCAGGAAAGTCCACGACCTCGAGCCTGTAGACGGCCTCTGCTCCCAGTTCGGGGTAGGCAACAGGCTCGATTTTTTTAATGGAGCGGGAAAGCAGGGCGCCTGCGCCGCCCACGGCAGCCATATATACAGCACGTGATTCCAGCATCTTCTTTTTAACTGCAGCAGACCTTCTTCCCTTGCCTATCATGCATTTCAGCCCGTGCTCCAGCAACAGGGGAGTGTATTTATCCATGCGGCTGCTGGTGGTGGGTCCTGCAGCGCCCACTGTGCGACCCGGACGTGACGGCGTGGGGCCGGTGTAGTACACGGTCTGGCCTGCCAGTCTGAAAGGCAGGTCTGTTCCTGCTGACAGGGCCTCCGTGATCCTTTTGTGCGAAGCATCACGCGCGGTCAGCATGCTGCCTGTCAATAACACGCTGTCTCCGCATTTCAGCGACCGAATAGCCTTGTCAGATATAGGCAGGGCAATTCGTCTAACCTTCATTATTACAGCACCGCTTCCCTGTGCCGAGAGCACCAGCACTGCATATTTACCGCAACCGGCATGCTGGCAATGTGTGAGGGGAACATTTCGATATGCACGGCCAGCGCCGTTACGCTGCCGCCGTACCCCATGGGACCGATGCCAAGTCTGTTCACTTCCTTCAGTATTGTCTTCTCAAGTTCTTTTATCTCAGTGTCTGGATTAGGCGAGCCAGTCTTGCGGAGCAGGGCTTTTTTTGCCAGCAGCATGGTATGTTCGGTCGTCCCGCCTATACCGATACCGAGTATCAACGGGGGGCAGGCGTTGCCTCCACACTCGTCCACCAGGCTGACCACGTACTCTATTATGCCCTCGCGGCCCAGTGAAGGCGGCATAACCGTCAGCCTCGAGCAGTTCTCCGCGCCTCCTCCCTTGGGCATAACGCGTATCCGCAGCTTATCCCCGGGAACGATCTCGCTGTAAATAATGGCAGGGGTGTTATCTCCGGTATTATTCCTGGCTGAGAAGGGCCTGTGCACCATCGATTTGCGCAGATAGCCCCCGGCATATCCTTTTTGTACTCCGAGGTTGACAGCCTCCGTTAGCTCGCCGCCCGCAATATGGACATCCTGACCCAGTTCCATGAAAACCACCGCTGTGCCCGTATCCTGGCAGATGGGCAGAAGGTGGTCTTCAGCCACGGTGATGTTCTCCAGCATCGCTTTAAGGGTCTGCCTGCCGAGAGGCGATCTCTCTACTCTGGCTGCTCGCCTTAAGGCGGCAATAACATCAGGTGGAAGGTGAATGCAGGCATCCTGAAAAAGCGAAGCGATGGTCTTCGTTATAGTGCGGCACTGGATTTTTCGCATAATACCCTCAGACGGGGGCAGGGCAAGACATTATCGTGCTGATTATATTACTTTTTGAGCTTTTCTATAACCGCTTCCGCGACCTGGGATGTTCCCGCGCTCGGTTCGTTGCGGTCCCTGCGCAGGTCGTAGGTAACGTTTTTACCCTCAGCTATAACGGCGCTGATGGCTGCTTCCATCCTGTCGGCTGCGGATGTCTCATCCAGGTATCTCAGCATTAGCACCGCTGACAGCATCTGCGCCATGGGGCTGACCTTGTTTAACCCGGTGTACTTGGGTGCGCTTCCATGGGTTGGTTCGAATATGGCCAGTCCATCGCCGATATTGGCGCCCGGAGCCAGGCCCAGGCCGCCCACCAGACCAGCGCACAGGTCCGAAATTATATCGCCGTAGAGGTTGGGAAGCACCAGTGTGTCGAAACGCTGCGGATTGCGAACCAGCTGCATACACAGGGCATCGACCAGTACCTCTTCATACTCTATATCGGGATATTCTCTGGACACCTCCCTGGCGGTCGAGAGGAACAGACCGTCGGTATACTTGAGGATATTGGCCTTGGTCACTGCCGATACTTTTTTACGCCCGTATTTGCGGGCGTAATCGAAGGCGTATTTAACGATGCGCCGTGTGCCCTGCTCCGAGATGGTCTTGATGCTGAACCCCGAATTTCTATCAAGGTTGCCGTTGAAGCTCTGCATTATCAGGTCATAGAGCTTGGCGGCTTCGTCGGTGCCCCTTGCGAATTCAATGCCGATGTACAGGTCTTCGGTATTCTCCCTGACGATCACCAGGTCTATGTCTCTGTACAATGTGGTCACAACGCCGGGATAACTCTTGCATGGTCGCAGGCAGGCGTAGAGGTCGAGCTGTTTGCGCAGCGCGACATTCACGCTGCGGAATCCCTTGCCGATGGGAGTGGTCACAGGCCCTTTAAGCGCGACCCTGTTTTTCCGGATGGACTCGAGTGTCGCCTCGGGCAGTGGTGTACCATGCTTTTCGACAGCGGCCTCGCCTACAGTATGGACCTCCCAGTCGAATCTGATTCCGGTGGCCTCCAGTACGCTGACGGTAGCCCTGGTGATCTCCGGGCCTATGCCGTCTCCGGGTATCAATGTAATTCGATAAGCCATTATTATTTCGCAAGCCCCTTGTTCATAGCTTCAGATCGCCGTGTTTATTGATATAAGGGATGAGTCCGCCCTCGTTCAAAATATTCAGCATGGCGGGTGGTATCCTTGTGAACTGGTATGTCTCGTTTTTAGTCACATTGCGGATAGTGCCCTCAGCAAGGCTTATTTCGAGGGTATCGGCGTCCGCGATACCGTCTGTCGGGCATATCAGCGCGGGCAGGCCCTGGTTGATGGCATTGCGGAAGAAAATGCGCGCGAATGATTTGGCCAGTATAGCGCTGACACCCGCCATTTTTATCACCAGCGGCGCGTGTTCGCGGCTGGAACCCAGGCCGAAGTTGGAGCCGGCCACGATGAAGTCCCCCGGCTTCACCTGTTTAACGAAGTCAGAATTGGCATCTTCCATGGCATGTTTGGCCAGCTCGGGCAGGTTGCTGCGCAGGTGAGCATATTTTCCCGCGATGATCAGGTCGGTGGATATGTCATTGCCGAATTTAAACGCCCTGCCCTTGAGAGTGGTCGGTCCCATTACAGCACCTCCCTTGGATCGGTTATTCTGCCCGTAAGGGCCGATGCTGCGGCCGTAGCGGTGCTGGCGAGGTATATGAGCCCCTCGGGATTGCCCATACGCCCTTTGAAGTTGCGGTTGGCGGTGGACAGGCATACCTCGTTATCTCCCAGGGCGCCCTGGTGCAGTCCCAGGCATCCGGCGCATCCCGGTGGCAGGATAATGCCGCCGGCCTCGATGATGGTCTGGATGAAACCGGATTTGATGGCGTCGGTGTATATCTTGCGTGAAGCGGGGCACATGATCAGTCTGACCCCCGCGTGTATCTTTTTGCGCTTAAGCATCGTGGCCGCTTCAGCCATGTCCTCCAGTCGGCCGTTGGTGCAGGTGCCGATGAACACCTGGTTAACCTTGATATCGCTCAGCGATTTCGCAGTTGCCGTATTATCAACCGTGTGGGGTCTTGATACCGTTGGCTCCAGCCTGTTCGCCTCGACTTTAATAGTGCGCTCGTAAACTGCATCGGAGTCTGCCGCGAGAGCGGTGTAATCATTTCCCCGCCCCTGCTTCTTCAGGTATTCGCGCGTGATACGGTCGGAGGGGAAAAGCCCTACCTTGGCGCCTGCCTCGATGGCCATGTTGGAGACAGTCAGCCTCTGCCACATGGGCATGGAATCAACTGTATTCCCCGTAAATTCCAGAGCCTTATAAGTGGCCCCGTCCGCTCCTATCAGCCCGATCAGGTGCAGGATGAGGTCCTTGGCGCCTACGCCCCTGCAGAACTTTCCTGTTACCTCGATGCGTATGGTCTCCGGCACCCTGAACCAGGTCTTGCCCAGTGACATGGCCACCGCCACATCGCTCGAACCCATCCCGGTCGCGAACGCTCCCAGAGCGCCGGCCGTTACCGTGTGAGAGTCGGCGCCCACGATGACATCTCCCGGACGGGCCAGCTTTTCGGCCACGATCTGGTGGCATACGCCGCAGCCGGCGTCGAACAGCAGGCAGCCCGTGTCGGCGGCGAACTCTCTGATAAAGATGTGATCATTTGAGAGCTGCCGGCTGGGGCTGGGACTGGCATGGTCGATGAAAAGGGCGGTCCTTGAGGGCGAGGCCAGCGTCTGTTTCTTGCCCGATTTGAACTGCCGTATGGTGAGCGGGCCTGTTGTATCCTGCACGAATACCAGGTCGACGGAGGAAATGACGATGTCCCCGGCCTGCGCATCGCTGCCGGATTTGTTGCTCAAAATCTTTTCACTGATAGTTTTACCCATGTATTTCAACTCCAGAAGCGGGATAAAATGCAGGATATCAGAGTGAACATTTTAGCATAGTTGCACTGCATTTGGATAAGGCCCCGTCACCGTGCCGGCGGCACATGGTAAAATACACGTAAATCTATAGAGGGAACGGTTATCAAGCAGTCGCTTGTTATTGAAAGGCTATAAGAAAATGGAGTTTGACTGACCATGTGCTCACAGACCTTGATGCGCTGCGGCAAAAGCCTGTTCCGGTGGGGCGAGCGCACCTATATTATGGGAATTATCAACCTTTCTCCCGACTCATTTTCGGGAGATGGATTAACGTCGATGGATGAGGCCCGGCAGAAAGCGTACAGGATGGTGCAGGAAGGGGCCGATATTATCGATGTCGGCGGCGAGTCGACAAGGCCGGATTCCAGTCCTGTATCGGCGGATGACGAAATAAGGCGCGTTGTGCCTTTTATCGAAAGTGTTTCAAGGGACATCGGCGTCCCGGTAAGCATCGACACGTATAAGTACGAGGTCGCTGCCAGGGCGCTGGATGCAGGGGCTGTAATTTTTAACGATATCTCCGGCTCCAGCGTGGAATCAGGCATAGCCGGGCTGGTGGCCGAAAAACAGGTGGCTATTGTTTTAACCAGCAATCAGAGGGGCAAAATGGCTACCGATATTATTCCATCGGTGAAGTTACAACTGAAAGATCTCATAGATCGTTCAATAGCTTGCGGCGTCAGGCCGGAGAACATCATGGTCGACCCGGGCGTGGGATTCGGCAAGACAGTGGAACAGAATTTGGAAATAATCAGAAGGCTGGATGAGATAAAGTCTCTGGGCTACCCGGTATTGCTGGGGACCTCGCGCAAATCCTTTATCGCTGCTACTTTAGGACCATCCCAGGAGGAGCGTTTCATGGGCACGGCGGCCTCCCTGGCAATAGGTATTATACGGGGCGCCGACCTGGTAAGGGTGCACGATGTGAGACAGATGAAGCTGGTCTGCCGGATGAGCGATGCAATACTGGGAAGGGACAGCAGCAAATGACACTGGCATACATAGGCCTCGGATCCAACCTGGGTGACAGAGAAGCCAATTTGAACAAGGCTCTCGATATGCTATCGCAAAAGGTAATTATCGCAGAGGTTTCCCCATATTATCTGAATGAACCTGAGGTGTTTAAGGACCAATCTGATTTTCTGAACGGGGTGGCTTGCATCGATACGGACCGCACAGCGCAGGAGTTGTTGAAGCTGTTGGGCGGGATAGAGAAACACATGGGTCGGGATCGCCCTTTCTCCGGCGCACCACGTCCCATCGACCTGGACCTGCTTTTTTTCGGAAGCGATATAATTAATCAACCCGGCCTGGAGGTTCCTCATCCACGCTTGCACGTGAGGCCCTTTGTACTTGTGCCAATGGCAGATGTGGCACCCGATTTTATACATCCTGTTTTACATAAAACTATTGTTGATTTGCTGGCTGAACTGGAGCCCGGCTTCACAATAGAGAAATGGGGGAACAATAAGAGGGCAGGGAAGGACTGACTATGTATATTATCTCGATTGAAACTCATTTTGATGCCGCGCATTTCCTGCGCGGCTACCGTGGGAAGTGTGAGAAACTGCACGGACACAGGTATAAAGTAGTTGTGAGACTGGTGTCCCGCAAACTTAACCAGACGGGGCTAGCCTATGATTTCACCGCATTAAAAAAGCAGGTACGGGTAATTACGGACGGTTACGATCACCTGTGTCTTAATGATATAGAGCCGTTCGACAGGATCAACCCGTCGGCGGAAAATATTGCATCAACCATCTATGATGCATTGAAACCCAATCTGACTGGAAAGACCAATCTTGACAGCGTGGAGGTCTGGGAATCGCCCGAGTCTTGCGCAATCTACCGCCCGGGATAAAACCTCAGGCGCTCATATCGGGAGGAAGCAGGTTAGGTATGCTGTCCTTGATTTGATATGTGTAGTTACACTTGGTGCAGTATAGGGAGCCTGTAGTTATCTCGCCCTCGTTTCTTTCATCGACCTTGAGGTCTAGCGGCCCTTTGCAGACCGGGCAGACGATAATCTCCATTATCGATTCTTTCATATTCTCAATCCATATCCTTCAGCAGTTGCTGTTAACCGACCCTATTTTAACATATACTGCACTGAAAAAGGCGTGTCAGCAGTATTATTTAACCACCTTGTTTTTAAACAGAGGCGAGATCACTTTGAACTCAGGTATGCCGGCCCTCTGCAGCAGCTGGAACACCGCTATCTCGGTAGTGGTGATGACCGCGCCCGCATCCCGCATCAGTTTCAAGGCTTTTTTCCAGTCGGTTTTATACCTTGAGCATACGCCATCGCTGACGATATGTACGTAATAGCCCTGTTCCAGCAGGTCTATTACCGACTGAAGCACACACACGTGTGCCTCGATGCCGGACACCAAAACATATTTCTTATTCAACTTTATAAAGCTGTCACGAAAGGTCTGATCGCCCCAGCAGCTGAAGCTGAGCTTGTCGATCGGCCTGTATTGTTCCTTAAGGCTGGACTTGATGGGATCGACGGTATTGCCCAGTCCCTTGCTGTATTGCTCGGTAACGATCACGGGCACCTTCATCGTTTCACATGACTTAATAATCAGATCAACGTTGTTTTCGCAGTTGCTGTAAACGTCCTTTTTCATCGCTACAGCAAGATTACTCTGAAAGTCTATCAGCAGGAAAACCGCATCGGTTGCGTTGATCTTGAACTTGTCCATACCGGTAAGACCTCCTCAATAAAGAGACTACCTGTTGATATTACAGAGTGACGGCGGGCTGTGTCAAAGTCAGACTTATTTGCCTGTGCCACAATAATTAAGTATTATTCGTTAAAGCGCAAAAATTATTTGATCCGGATGGGTGAATCGAGGGAGGTTATTATGGCTATCGAGCATGTGGCTGGCAAGAATGCGGGCAAGTTGATGCTTTATGCACTGAGCACGTGTATCTGGTGCCGGAAGACCAAGCAGTTGCTGACCGATATGGGTGTAGAGTACGACTATGTGTTCGTTGATCTGCTGCAGGGACAGGAGAAGGAGCAGACCATCGCCATGGTTGAGAAATGGAATCCCGACTGCTCTTTTCCGACGCTGGTGGTAAATGACAGTAAGTGCATTGTCGGCTTCAAGGAGAAAGAGATCAGGGAGGCCCTCAAGCTGTGAGTGCGGATGAAACCGTCGCCCCGGATGAGATCGAGAAAGCTTATCAGAGATGTAAAAAAGACGCTGAAGCGGGCGGTTACCATGTTAACCCCGACGCGGATTTCGCCCGCGGCCTTGTGAGCGGTCTGCTGGTCAACCAGGCTCGTTACGGATACCAGTCTTGTCCCTGCCGTCTGGCAAGCGGCAAGAAGGAAGAGGATCTGGATATTATCTGCCCCTGCGATTACAGAGACCAGGATGTGGTCGAATTTGGTGCCTGCTACTGCGCGCTGTACGTCTCTCAGGACGTGCTGGACGGAAAACAGGAGCTGAGTTCAATTCCCGAAAGGCGTCCACCGCGCTCTATCCGCCGCAAGGCTGCCGCTCCGGTATTATCGGGGCCTATTCAGGTGCCGATTCCCGTGTGGCGATGCAAGGTATGCGGGTATCTCTGCGCCCGCGACGGGCCTCCGGAGATCTGTCCAATTTGTAAAGCCAAGAAAGAACGCTTTGAGCGTTTCCTGTAGTATACGGATACTACCCCTGCCTGGATTTTAAAGCATAATATATTGCGATAAGGACGAGACCGGCCAGCAGCAGGGAGCCTCCATACATCATAACGATACCATTAAAATCCTGAACCAATCTCAACAGCCAGTCTTTAATCAGAGGAGGCAGGTTGAATTGCGATGTCAGCGACTGTCCCAGGCTGAAGGTGGGCAGGGTGATAATGAATTGAAGGGCTCCGCTGACGATTGTGATTAAGCCCAGTTCGCCCGTAATGAATCTGGCCCTGCGCGCCAGGAAAACAATGCCAATAATCAGCGCGATGATAAGTATTAACAGGGGCACCAGACTGGACATAAGGACAACGATAAATGATTTGAGCGCAGCCAGCTGTCCCAGCATGTCGAAAAGGCCGTTTATCTGCGCCGCGTCTACGTTTTTAAAAATCGAGTCCGCATTAACGCCCAGCATCTGAAACAGGGGACTGAGGACGGGCAGGTCCATCAGCGCCTGTACATGATTGGACAGGTTGTCCACCGCCGGTTTCTGTGCGGCTAAAGTCTCCAGCAATTTGCCCCGTTTTAGACTCTCCAGAATATATGCATACATATTCCGCACCGCGGAGTACATGGCCCCTTTAATTTGCGGCTCGAAGTTGATCACCGCCAGCTCGGCGGATCTGGCCAGAACGGGATTATTAGGGGCAATGTTCTCCTTGACCCAGCTGTTTACCATGGCTGCCACATCGAGATCATAAACATAGGAAGCCACGTGATCGGGATTGAAAACGGTTTGCTGCAGTCCGAGCACCGGTCCGAACACAACAAGGGAAATTATCAGCAGTATCCCCAGAATGATCAGCAGCGCTTTCTTCACGGGTGATACCTCCGGTGCATTGTGGAAATAGCCTGTAAACCCTGTCTGCATTCTGCTCTCCCGTATAATTTTATTTAGAGAACGTGAGGTATATGTCGTGCGCTCATTGTATCATCGCCGTGACACGTTGCCAAAGGTATGTTGATTAGGAGCGCTGCTTGCGATAATATAATGCGTCCGAAAAATGAAGATATCCGACGGTTCACAGCCGCCGTTTCAAAATGCCGCTCTCGCCATGAATGATCGAAAGAAGATATATGAACTGAACAGGCTTGCCTGGCTACAAAGGCAGGGCTCCGTCTACTTTCCCTTCTGGGACATGATCTTCAAGTATCCTCCGCTGGTCTGCTTCAATACGCTGGTGAAATTAAAAGCACGCTTATTCAATTCGTGCATTATACATACGATCGGGGACAGCCATGTTAAACCCTTTATCTACCGCTGTCCTTTCCTGGTTCACCATATCTCGCAGGCGACGGCATACAACCTGATCAAGCAGGGAAGCTTCACGAGGTCATCGGAATACCTGGCCCTTTTCCTCAAAAGGGTGAATAAGCAGCGGGATGTCGTGTTCCTGGTTTTCGGCGAGATAGATGCCAGGGTCCATATATACCTGCAGTACGGTAAAAGCGGCAAAATGGTCAGCATTGAAACTTTAATTGACAACACGGTGGCCAGATACGGTCTTGCCATACAGCGAATCAAGGATGAGGGTTACGCCGTTTGCATACACGGTATACCGCCTGCTGCCAGCAAGGAGTTCATTACGGCCCTGCCGTTTGCAGGAAATGCCAGGGAGCGGAGCGAGATATCACGGATATTCAATCAGAAGCTCAGGGCCTACTGTGAAAGCGTCGATGTGCCCTACGTGGATATCCAGTCGATCGCTTCCGACAGCAGTGGTTTTATCAAGAAGTATTACCTGGCTGATGAGGTCCACTGCAACAGCAGGATTGTGCCTTTTACCAGAAGGACGATTGCAGAGGCTTTCAGGGGAAAAAAGAAGATTCGCTAAGCGATGCATAAGCAGATAAGTAGAAGGGCCGGCCCCGCTTTCCGCGGGGCCGGCCCTTTCAGTTAGCTCTCTATGCCGGCAATTCTCTTGGCCATGTTCTTGCGTGACTCAATGTCGTACTGCGTGGTTATGGCGATCTGCTCCATGACGGGTGAGCCGCCACCGTGGAAGCCGCCGACCTGCGCAATGCCGCCCGTTGCCGAGCATAGCAGGTCGCCCACATGCATCCATAGCTTGATGGCATCATCGACTTTTATATCGGGATTGCGCATGGTGTATTTCTCCAGTAATGCTTTGGTCTCTGGATTGAGGAAGTCCGCCTCATGAGGGAAGGTGGCCGGTATACCGCCTGCGATATCGCAGAGTATCTCTGCCTCGCGGTAAACGGCCTCGCCGGTCAGGCAGCGCCCAACATTGCAGTAGATCGAGTTGGGGATGAAGCTGCCGGGTCCGTATGGCACAAAGCCGAATCCCGGCATGTAGACCTCGGGCTTGCCCATCTCCGAGGCGGTGAATCCGGCAGCATATCCGAGCTCGGACACCATGATCAGCTCAGCCAGCTTCTCACGAACGTGGCCGGCCTTGGAAATGCCGTTGTACTCGGCCGCCAGCGCGACTGTACCCAGCATCAGGTCTCCGATGGCCGGCTTGCAACCTGAGTAGCTGTGACGATGGAAAAGTGCGAACAGCAGCGCGCCTACGGCGCCGTGAATGGTCTCCCCGGCTACGAACACCCGCTCCCAGGGAATGAATACCTTGTCGAAAATAGTATAAGAATCGGTCGCACCCTGCATGACACCTTTCTTGTAGTGGTTGCGTTCCCTGAGGTTGTGGATGGTCACGACCTGCTTGATGCCCTCCCAGTCTGCCGGGATGGCGAAAGCCACTGCCCAGTCCTTTTCCTCGGGAAGAAGCGCCCGTGTGGGCACGACCACGATCTCGTCGGCCGTCGAAGCCTCGGAGTTGTGCACCTTGCAGCCGCTCACAACGATTCCGTCGCTCTTGCGTTCCACAATGTGCAGGTATAAGTCGGGGTCCTTCTGCTGGCTGGGCCTCTTCATGCGGTCGCCTTTGACATCCGTCTGAGCGCAGCACCCGACCAGGTCTTTGGTCTGGAAATTCTCCAGCCATTTGCGGAAATTCTTATGGTATTCGGTCGCTCCCTTGTTCTGTTTGTCTGCCTCAAAGGATATTGCATTACATGAATTGGACCCGTCGATGCCCATGCAGCGCTGTATGCAGCCGCCCACCTGCTGGCAGAGGGCGCGCGTCATATCCTGCTTCTTGTGCAGATCCTCCTTACTCTGGTGGATGTGTGTGAAGCGGTTGATGGTATTACCGGTGATGTGGCTTTTGGCCAGGACCAGGTCCTGAAACTTGGGGTCCTGGGCGAAATCGTAGGTCGATCCGATGATGTTGATGGTGTTCATCTGCAGCTCATCGGTGCGGTCGATCAGGTGGCCGTCGAAATACACGTTGCGGCGCATCTTGCCCAACCTTTCTATGAACTGCTTCTTGGTGCTGAGTGTTTTAATGCCTGGTTTACTGCCTGTCGTCATGATTCCTCCTTATCTGTTATATAGTTATCTCCGCCGTTCTTGATTTATCGAGTTGCGTGAGGGTCAGTTTAATCTGTTCTACGGTATAGCTCTCGAGTGTGTAATACCTTTTGAGGTACCATCCGCGGTTGGCCCAGGCGTTGGCCATGGCCACGATATTATGCGCTGCCAGTCTGGCGTCGCATGCGGCAAACTGACCTCTGTCTATCCCGGCTTGTATCAGTCGTGCAAAATGCTCGACTACCCTGGACTCGGCTTGGTAGACAATATGACGCTCGCTCGCGCTGAGTGAAAGCATGATGTGGTTGATGAAGTTGTGGAAGTCGCGATATGTCTCCACGATATCCAGGTAGGCTTCGATCGACTTAGCAAGCTGCCGGGAAGGCGTTTCATGCCGCATTTCTGCATCGAAACGTCCCAGTGACTGGCTGGTCAGGTCGGAGGCGAAGTTAATGATCAAGTACAGGATGTCCTGCTTTGAGCCTATATAGTGGTAGAGGCCGCCCGTGCTCATGCCCAGCGCTGATGCCAGTTCACGGGTGCTGATGTTGTTGTAACCCCTCCTGGAAATCAGCTCGGTGGCAACCTTTACGATGTGGTTGCGGCGCTGCCTCACCAGCTCAGTGTCGTGGCTGAATGTTCTAACTTTCCTCATCCTACAGACCGAACGCTCTGTCGTTATCGATATATATTACCATAATGCAGTGGTCAATTAAAGCGGGAATAATCTCTGAATGTGATGTATAATTGTCTGGATATTCCGATAAGTCTGTTGGGATAGGGAGTGGTGGATAGAGGAGAAATGCGGGCAACATGCTATGAGATTATCGCAGACTTGCGATTTAACTGTACGACCGGAGGATCGATCACATGAAAGGTGAGATGGAAATTCTGAATTACATCGGGGGCCAATGGGTGCCGTCCAGGTCAGAGGACATGCAGGACGTTATAAACCCGGCTACCGGAGAAGTGCTGGGACATGTGCGACTCTCCACTGCCGAAGAGGTTAAGAATACGGTGGATGCGGCGGTCGGCGCTCTGCCTTCATGGCGAAGGACTCCGGCAACCGAGCGTGTTCAGTATCTGTTTAAGTTGAAGAACCTGCTGGAAGACAATTTTGAGGACCTTTCGCGCATGATCACCATGGAGTGCGGTAAAACGCTGGAGGAGGCCAGGGGTGAAACGCGCCGTCTGATCGAGAACGTCGAATCCGCCTGCGGCATTCCCCAGCTGATGCAGGGCTACAACTCCGAGGATATAGCCCGCGGCATTGACGAGGTCATGATCAGGCAGCCCGTGGGCGTGTGCGCTGTAATCGCCCCGTTTAATTTTCCGGGGATGGTCCCCTTCTGGTTTTTGCCCTATGCCGTTGCCTGCGGCAATACCTACGTGGTCAAACCGTCCGAGAAGGTGCCCTGCACGCTTCAGAAGGTGTTCAGGCTGATGGAGCAGGCCGGGTTCCCGCCCGGAGTGCTCAACCTCGTCAACGGCGCCAAGGATGTCGTTGATGGTCTGCTGGATGATCCGGCCATCCGGGCCGTAAGCTTTGTGGGCTCGACGCCTGTGGCCAAATACGTATACAGTCGTGCCACCGCCGGCGGCAAGAGGGCGCAATGCCAGGGCGGAGCCAAGAATCCCATCGTTATTATGCCGGACGCGGACATGGAGATGGCGGCGCGCATAACGGCCGACAGCGCGTTCGGCTGCGCCGGACAGCGCTGCCTGGCGGGATCACTGGTCATCACTGTGGGAGAGGCTAAAAAACCTTTCACAGACGCTATTGTTGAGGCTGCCAGTACGAGAATCGTCGGATACGGCCTGGACGAAAAGGTGCAGATGGGGCCGGTTATTACTCAACAGAGCAAGGCCAGGGTTGAACATTTTATAGAACAGGGCGAAAAGGAGGGGGCGCGGGTGCTGGCCGACGGCCGGGGAACAGTTATCAAGGGTTATGAGAAAGGCAGCTTCGTGCGTCCCTCTGTTCTGGATGGGCTCCCGCCTGCAGGCGAGGTGGCCACCACCGAGATATTCGGACCGGTGCTGGGTCTGATACACGTGGAGGGGATCGATCGGGCGATAGAGCTGATCAACGCCGGCCGTTACGGCAATATGGCCTGTATATTTACCGACAGCGGCGCAGCGGCCAGGAAGTTCCGCTATGAAGCCGAGGTGGGCAATATGGGTATCAACATCGGCATAGCGGCGCCCATGGCCTTTTTCCCCTTCAGTGGATGGAAGGACAGCTTCTTCGGCGACCTGCACGGCCAGAGCCTGGACGCCCTGGAGTTTTTCACCCAGAAAAAAGTTGTCGCCGAACGCTGGCCCAAGGAATGGACGCGTAAATTTTAAAGGGCTGAATTAGAAAAAGGAGATGCTGTAGAACGTGATTTATGATCAGATGGCCGCAGCGCGGCAGGAGCGCGTGGCGGCTATTGTAAAACATGGCAGCCTGGACTCTGCGCTGGCCAGCCCGGGCTACCCGCGACGGCACGACCTGACGCTGTCCGAGGCTGTGGTACTCGGCCTGCTAAGGCAGGATGTGCGCACATACTTCGCTGTCTTCGGCCATGGAAGCACCGATGTGGCAGAGGTGCTGAGAGTCTATCAGGATGGCGGACTGGTAAGGGTGCTAAACGTGCGCAATGAGATAGAGGCATCGCACGCGGCGGTGGCGCTGCGTTGGGCCACCGGGAAAAAGGCGGCGGTTATTACTTCCATCGGCCCCGGCGCTCTTCAGGCCATGGCTGCCTCGCTTGTCCCATCCTCCGACGGCCTTGGAGTCTGGTACCTTTTCGGGGACGAGACCAGCGAGGACGAGGGCTTCAACATGCAGCAGATACCTAAATACGAGCAGGGCCTTTTCCTGCGGCTGTGTTCCACTATGGGCCATGCCTATACCCTGCATACGCCACTGGCAATCTCAACCGCGCTCAGGCGCGGCCAGACCATCGTCGATCATCCCTTCCGTGCTGGCCCGTTCTTTTTACTGCTGCCCATGAATACGCAGGCTGCCGTGTTAAGGCAATTTGTGCTTAACGAACTGCCTCAAAAGATGTCCATCCTGACCGGAGCAGCCGAAGGCGATTACGCAACTGCTGCACACATACTTAGAGAAGCGAAACAGGTGGTCGTGCGCGTGGGCGGGGGCTCGCGCGGCGCCGAGAAAGAAATTAGCGAGCTGCTCGAGCTGAGCGACGGCGTAGCCGTGGTTTCTCCCCTGGCCAGCGGTGTGGTGCCTTACAGCAATCCCCGCAATATGACTGTCGGAGGGTCCAAAGGCACGTTATGCGGCAACTATGCCATGGAGAACGCGGACCTGCTGCTGGCAATCGGCACGCGCTTCGTATGCCAGTCCGACTGCTCGCGCACAGCCTATCTGCGCGTTAAGCAGGTTATCAACATCAATGCTGAGATAGAGGCCGCCGTCAACTATAACAGCGATGAGCAGTCCGGCAGCTCCATCGCCCTGGTCGGCGATGTGCGCCTGACCCTGCAGCGGTTGATCAGGGAGCTGTGGGACGGCCCGCCGAAGGCGAAGGGCAAACAGTCGGAATGGTTCAGTTCCTGCAGTGCCAAACGCGTTGAGTGGGATAAGTTCAAGCGGCAGCGCTACGATCATCCGCTTCTTTACGATGACGTTTGGAAAGAGGAGGTGCTCACGCAGCCGGCAGTGATTAAAACGGCGGACGATTGGGCCGAGAGCAAGAAGGACGTGATCAAGTTTTTCGATGCCGGCGATGTGCAGGCCAACGGCTTCCAGATCGTTGAAGACGAAGCACCGGGCCTTACCCTGACTGAGACCGGCGCCAGCTATATGGGATTCGCGGTATCTGCATTACTTTCCACTGCTGCAGCGGACAGGAAATTCTTCGGCCTTGCCTTTTCGGGAGACGGCTCCTTTACCATGAATCCACAGGTGCTGATCGACGGCGTACAGCATGGCGCGCGCGGCTGCATCCTGCTGCTGGACAACCGCAGGATGGCGGCCATTACCGGCCTGCAGGTTGCTCAATACGGCCATGAGTTTGCTACCAGCGATTCCGTCCAGGTGGAATATGTAAAATGGGCGGCCTCCGTAAAAGGCGTTCTGGCCCTTGACGGCGGGTCCACAGTCAATAGTCTGCAGTCCGCCCTCGACCGTGCGTATGCCCATGACGGGTTGTCTCTCATACATGTGCCGGTATATTTCGGCGAGAATGAGCTTGGCGGTATGGGCGTATACGGCCGCTGGAATGTAGGCAACTGGTGTGAAAGCACGCAGGCGCTGCGGCATGACCTCGGATTATAAAAACAGGGATTGGCAATGAAAAAATACGACGGCAGGTTGATAGCCGATTTGAAAGCGCAGGCCAATTATCTGCGCAGGCAGAGCCTGACCATGATCTACCGCCGCCAGGCGGGCCATCCTGGCGGCTGCCTTTCGGCCGCTGATATCGTGGCCGCGCTCTATTTTCGTGTACTGCGCATAGATCCCAAACAGCCCGAATGGGAGGACAGGGACCGCTTTATACTGAGCAAGGGGCATGCTTCGGCTCTGCTGTACTCCGCCCTGGCGCGGCGCGGCTATTTCGCTGAATCGGAACTGGAGCACTGGGGGGAGCTTACATGCTCACTGCAGGGGCATCCCGACCGCCTCAAGACGCCCGGCGTGGATATGACCAGCGGTATACTTGGGCACGGCATCGCCATTGGATTGGGCCTGGCGCTGGCGGCGCGCCTGCGGAAAAAGGACTATCACGCCTACGTTCTACTGGGCGACGGCGAGTGCCAGGGAGGCATTGTGTGGGAGGGGGCAAACGCCTGTGCCAAGTTCAATCCGGGCAATCTTACCGCCATCGTGGATTATAACGATGTTCAGCTGGATGGGGCTGTGCATGACATCATGCCCATGGAGCCTTTTGCCGACAAGTGGCGCTCCTTCCGCTGGGAGGTTATAACCATCGACGGGCATGATATAAAGCAGATATTGAACGCGCTGGACGAGGCGAAGAGCATAACACACAGTCCGGTGGTTATCATCGCCCGCACGGTCAAGGGCAAGGGAGTATCGTTCATGGAGAACAAGTCTCAGTGGCACGGGATTCCGCCCGACAAAGAGCAATACGCGGCGGCTATAGCGGAGCTGTCCAGGGAGGGCAGTTAACTATGGCAAACCTGGCCATGAGAGAAGCCTATGGGCGCGCGCTGGCGGACTATGGCGCTGTCAATCCAAAGGTGGTGGCGCTGGACGCCGACACGGCATCCTCCACGTTGTCCAGTTTCTTCGAGAAACGTTTCCCCGAACGCTTCTTCAATTTCGGTATCGCCGAGCCCTGCATGATTGATGCTGCCGTCGGACTGGCGCTAGGGGGAATGATACCCTTTGCAAACGCATTTGCAGCACTGGCGGCTTTGCGGGCGTTGGAACAGGTGCGCACCTGTGTTTGTTATGCCAGAACTAATGTCAAGATAGCCTCCAGCTATGCGGGTGTATCCGACTTTAAGGACGGCCCCACGCATCATGCCATCAGCGATATTGCTATCATGCGGTCTCTGCCTGAGATCACCGTTATCGTGCCTGCCGACGGCAACGAAGCAGCAGCTTTCGTGCCGCTGATTGCCGAATTTGACGGTCCCGTTTACTTCAGGCTCAGCCGTTCTTCTGCATTGCCGGTATCGGTTCTGAGCGAACCCTTATCCATCGGCAAGGGAATTGTGCGCAGGCAGGGTGTGGACTTATCGATCGTGGCGTGCGGCTCGATGACGGGTCGCAGCATGCAGGCAGCTGGCGAACTTCTCTCCAGAGGAATAAATGCGCGTGTCATCGAGATACATACCATTAAGCCGCTCGATATCGGATTAATCCTGGAGGCTGCAAACGATACGGGCGCCCTTGTCACCGCAGAGGAGCATACTGTAATCGGCGGGCTTGGCTCGGCCGTAGCGGAAGCTCTGGCGGCTGTACGGCCGGTACCTCTGGCAATGGTCGGCATTCATGATGCCTTCTCTCGCACGGGTCCGGATCCGGAATCGATCATGGACGCCTGCGGTATGGGCGTGGCCGATATCGTCGATTCAGCCATATCCGTGATCGAAAGAAAAAAGGGTGGGAGGTGAGAGCGAGATGCGCATAGCCGTTATAAACGAGACGAGTGCGGCGGACCGTAATGCCGACATATTTGCTGCACTGGATGGGCTGGGACACGAGGTAATAAATGCCGGTATGAAGAAGAACGGTGAGAAGCCGGAGCTTTCGTATATTCATACCGGCCTTATGGCGGCCGTGCTGCTCAACGCGGGCACGGTAGATTTTGTGGTAGGCGGGTGCGGGACAGGGCAGGGTTTTCTTAACTCGGTCATGCAGTATCCCGGCGTCACCTGCGGGCATATACTTACTCCGCTGGATGCCTGGCTATTCGCGCAGATAAATGGCGGCAATTGCATTTCGCTTATGCTCAACCAGGGATATGGTTGGGCGGGCGAGGCCAATTTAAGGTTCATCTTTGAGAAGTTATTCAGCGTTGAGTGGGGCTCAGGGTATCCGCCGCACCGGCGGGAACCTCAGCGCCAGTCAAGGGAATTGCTGGGAATGTTGAACCGCATAACCCATCTCAGCATAACGGAGATTCTCCGGAAATTACCCGGCGAGGTTGTTTCGCCGGTTGCTGCGTATCCGGGCTTGGTAGAAACGATGGAATCATGGAAGGGTACCGATGCGCAGATATTGAGTGCATTGAAAACCAGACTGAAGGGCTGAAAGCCCTTGGGAGGAGCATATGAAACCGATCGGTGTTGCTATCGTAGGGTGCGGACGGATCTCGGATCTCCATCAACTTGGCTACCAGGGTATATCTGATGCCCGTATCGTGGCTATTTGCGATACGAACAAAGAAACAGCTGAGAAAAGAGCAAAACAGTGGGGAGTAAAAAAAATCTGCACGGAATATGCCCAGGTGCTTGCGGACCCGGATGTAGACCTGGTTGAGCTTCTGCTGCCCCACCATTTGCATGCTGACATGACTGTTGAAGCCTGCCGTGCAGGCAAACATGTCAGCGTGCAGAAGCCGATGGCAACCTGTGTATCAGAAGCCGACCGGATGATCGAGGCGGCTAAAAAGGCCGGTGTGGTACTGCGCATATATGAGACGTTTGTTTTCTATCCGCCTGCTGCAATGGCAAGAAAACTGCTGATAGACGGAGAGATCGGCGAGCCGCAGATGCTGCGTATGCATGTGAGCACGGGGATCATGGATTGTGGATGGGAGGTCCCCATGGACGCCTGGATATGGCGTTTCAACGAGCAGCAGTGCGGGGGTGGCCCAATGGTATTCGACCACGGCTACCATCTTTTCTCGCTTGCGCATTATCTGATGGGCCCCGTCGAAAGAGTTAAAGCCTGGATAGATCATACGGAGATAATGCCCGGCGTTTATCTGGACGCGCCTGCTACCATGATGTTCCAGTTTAAGTCACCCCGGCGATATGGTGTATTCGACATCGAGCACACTCCCAACACGCGGTTTTCGTCCGACTACTATGTCGACGATGACAGGATCGAGATAATCGGTGACAAGGGCATGATTTTCATCAATCGCTACACGGCCAGGACCGTGGACCTGCCCGAACTGATGATTTTTAAAGATGGCAAGACCAGGCCGGTGCCTGTTGACCGTGTGGACTGGTCTCATGGATTCATCGACTGCACAAGGCATCTGATAGATGTGTTGAGGAAGGGTGGGGATCCGGTGCTGGATGGTTCGACAGGCAGGTCCGTTTTGCAGTTTGCCCTGGCAGCCCTGCAGTCGGCAAAAACTGGTTGCGAGGTCAGGCCTGACGATATAACAGCGTGACTGATATCACAGACTGAACCGGCAGAGAATGCGATAGTTAGGCTAATATCCCGCCTATATTAATCAAGGAATAAAAGCGATGAAAAAACCGTATGGACTGATCTGGATAGCTTTAATACTTGTAGTGCTGTCGCTGAGCCTTTACTGGGCGCATTACCTGATTTTTCACGATGAGCATCACATATTTATATTTTTAATGCATGATCTGGCATTCCTGCCGCTGGAAGTGCTGCTGGTGGGCATCGTGGTGGAGCGCATACTGAGCCGTCGTGAAAAAGAGGAGAAAATGGGAAAGCTCAACATGGTTATCAGCGCCTTCTTCTCCGAGGTCGGCAACCCCCTGACAGGCATGCTTCTGAATGCCACTCCTCAGAAAGATTTGATAATGGCAAATCTCAACATAAAGGCCGACTGGAAAGATATCGATTTTAAAAAGGCCCTTCAATTTGTGGAAAAAGACACATCGATCGGTTTCGAGTGTATGGATATTCCGGCCCTGTCGGAATTTTTGCTCAAGAAAAGAGCGTTTATGCTGTTGCTGATTGAGAATCCCAATGTGCTCGAGCACGAAAGTTTTTCAGATCTTCTACTGTCCGAGTTTCATCTCACCGAGGAACTTGAATCCAGACCTTCTCTCGTTAATCTATCGCAGAAAGATGCTGCGCACCTCAGCACCGATATCAAGCGTGTCTACATGCATCTGGTGACACACTGGTTGAAATATATGCAGCACCTGAAGTCAAACTATCCTTATCTGTACTCCCATTACCTGCGTATACATCCTTTCCAGCCGCATCCGTCCGCTATCATTGAATAAGCTGCAATAATAGTTCGTGTTTTGCAGAAGTGGGATTGAAGTGCCCTGTATATGTGAACGATAATAGTATCAGAGGAGAGGGAAAATGGAAGCCATCTGGCAATGGGGAATAAATCTGATCATAGTGATCCAGCAGGCACATGGTCCAGTATTAGATAGCCTTTTCGGCGCCATCACGTTGCTGGGCGGAGAGCAATTCTACCTTATATTGTTTCCCCTGATTTTGTGGTGCATTGACTACAGTTTCGGCGCCGTGCTGGCCGTTTTCTTTATGCTCTCAGACTCCATCAATGTCATCTTGAAAGGGGTGTTCCAGCATCCCAGACCATTTGAACTCAATCCCGGCGTCAAGCTTGGTTATGAAGAAGGTTATGGACTGCCAAGCGGGCACGCGCAACTGGCAGTTACTGCGTGGGGTGCAATCGCATTCAGGGTGCGCAAGGTCTGGTTCAGCATAATCGCAGTCTTATTGATCCTGCTCATCGGGTTTTCACGTATTTATCTGGGGGTGCATTTCCCTACAGACGTGTTTGCCGGCTGGATCATAGGTCTGATATTGCTTGCTGTCTATCTTGCGGTCGAGGCTCCGATTGAGAGATGGCTTTCCCGGCTTAATATGTGGTTGCAGCTTCTGGTGGCCGTCGCGGTGCCGCTGTTGTTGATCCCGTTGAATCAGTCGAATGAGGCGATCACCAGCGCCGGCACGCTATTTGGGATAGCCGTCGGCCTGGTATTCGCCCGGCGTTACATCTCGTTTAGTGTGCAGGGTGCGTGGTGGCAGCGTGTATTACGTTTTATGATCGGATTTGTTGTCGTGCTAGCACTTTATCTTGGACTGAAGGCGGCATTCCCGCCGGACGGCGCTGCATACGGTGGCGTATTCCGTTTTCTGCGCTATGCGCTGATCGGCGTTTGGTTAATGCTGGGGGCTCCTTATCTCTTCCGGCTGATGCGATTGGCCCCGGCGTCGAAGTGAAACGGTCGCATGCATCCCTCCCAGCCGCACCCGTCCACCGTTCTTGTGTAAAATGCAGACAACCTGTCTTCAATATAATAGCTGGCATCTTCTTATCATGGCATAAGAGGGACTCGGAACCCGTGGAAGACCGATCTCTTGCACGACCTTGAATCCGAAGTATTGATACAGTGAAACGTTTTTTAATGAATGCGTCTCGACGTAACAAGGCAAGCCCTGGTCATCGAGACGGTTAAGCATCGGTGTGAGCAAAGCACCCGCATAGCCCTTTCCCTGGTATACAGGATCTACAGCCAGAAGGCCTAAATACATGTGAGGTTCTGGCAGCAGCTTTTTCCTGATCGCACTGCAGCGGTTGCTTGAGTTGATCTCCCATATAACATAACGAAGCCCGCATTTGAGGGCAGTGAAGGGATTACCTCCCCGAAATATAGCCCCGTACGGCTCTTTTGTGTCGGAGGAGAGCCATGCCGCAATGCCCTCGTATTTTTCCGACGTCGTGTAAACTTCATAACCCCCCGACAGGCACATGCGCAAGAAGTATTGATAAATGAAAGGCAGGTTATTACGCTGATTGTACCCGGGGAGCAGGTAATGCATGAATAATTCATTTATAAACGCCCGGCTGCAGACGTTTGCAAGTGGTTCAACCTGCGCGGGAGTTGTGACGCGAATCAAGTTTGAAAATGTCGGCATTGTCATACATAAATAATAGTAAAAATGATACACATGGGATGATCGGGTGTCAACGGAAGTAACGATCGGGGCGAAATGCGGCTGTGATGGATTTCCTGCAGTTCCAATCAGGTCTTTTCCCGTTGTACCAGAATGTAATTTCGACTGCCGGTCAAGATTTTTGGTCTTATCCGGAGCCTCCAGGCCTGCAGAAACATATAGCAGAGATGATCGGGAGCAAGGAGCAGTAGTATGGATTCATGATTAAAGGATCGGTGTTGTTGAAGATGATTTGTCCCTTTGCATATTATAGTATATGTTTGTGTCAAAGTCTTAACGGGAGGAGGGTATATTGAAAGACAGGGATACAATTATGCCCGGGGGCCAGATGACTTCCAGGGAACGTGTGCATGCTGCGATCAAAGGTTTGCCTGTTGATCGTGTGCCTGTAATGTACTGGTTTAATCCACATACAGTGTGCCGCATGATGACGGAGATACAGCCGGGCCGTAATGTCTACTGGAACTGCCTGGCACATTTCCTCTGGGGCAAATACTACAAAGGCGGTGAGTTCAATGCGCCGAATTTATGGCGGGCATTGCCTTACTTGCTCAATGATTATGGGAATCATATTTACGCACTGGAATTGGGGGCGGACATATCTTTTCAAATTGTAGGCACCGGTTATACCGTCAAACGTATTTACCTGGAGAAAGGACAGCTCAAGGTTTTGGACGCGTTTGGCAGCGTCAGGGGATTAGGGGGTGGTATATACTGGGACATCGAGAAACCTGCCGTTAAAACGGTCAAAGATTTGGCAGATTACCGGTTTCCGGACTTTACGGATGATAAATGCTTCAGTGCATTAAGAAAGGTTAGGGCAGCTTACCCCGGAATAAGTATCATGATGGAAGGCTTTGGAGTACAGGATTTATTCAGTACCCAAATATGTAGTATGACTCCTTTCATGATGGCGTTATATGATAATCCGGTGGAGGTCAAGCAGTTCATGCAGCGCTTCGGTGATTGGTCCATAGATCTGGCCCGCTGCTGCGTGAAGAATGGTGCTGATACGATATTTATCTATGACGACTATGGCTATACAGATCATACATTGATTTCGATGCCGATGTGGAAGGAGTTCACTTACCCGCATCTTAAACGTATTATAGCGGCCATTCACGATGCCGGTGCGGTCGCCATCCTGCATTCCTGTGGTTTCCAGACTCCCTTCCTCGACTATTATGTAGAAGCCGAGCTTGATGCCCTGCAGGCATTTCAGCCCAAGGCAGGCAATGATTTTCAGTCGGCTTATGCAAAGT
>JAEAME010000731.1_pt1 | contig 29470 bp, 25 predicted proteins | sample 8958731 | NCBI WGS metagenome assembly JAEAME01 (sample SAMN16933194, study PRJNA681113) | bioreactor sludge metagenome | isolation source: anerobic bioreactor sludge (Control) | place: India:Bengaluru | collected 2018-10-24
GGACGCTGGATGACAGCAAAAGATGTGCTGAGGGTAAATGCCTTCAAATGGCCAAAAAAGATTGGTATTAAGGATTTGTATAAATCCTATACCTTTAAAGAGTGGGATGAGAGAGCCTGCAGGCTTGCAAACGCCCTTGCAGACATGGGGATGAAAAAAGGCGACAGGTTTGCAGTACTTGCGTACAACTGTGTTGAGTGGATGGAAATTTACGGTGCAGCAGCAAAGGGTGGGTTTATCTGCGTGCCCTTAATGTTCAGACTTGCACCGGTTGAAATGGAATACAACATCAATCACAGCGAATGTAAGGTCTTTATCGTTCAGGGCGGTATTGATAAGGTTGATGGCAAAGAATTCCCCTGGCCAAAGATGGTCACGGAGATGAAAAAGAACATCCCCTCGGTAACCGGTTATATGGTTTTTGGCCATGACAATCCCAAAGTTGACGGTTTTGTATCTTATGAAGAAGCACTTGCAAAGGCAAGTCCGGAAGAGCCGGCAACCGTTGTAACAGCAGATGATCCATGGGTCATTATGTATACGGGAGGAACAACGGGAAAACCGAAAGGTGTTGTAAAAACCCACCTTTCTCTTTTCGCCCAGTATTTTATTATGATCTTTGATCACCAGTTTAACTTTGATGATACAAACCTTCTCGTTATGCCTTGCTGCCATGTCAACTCCCTCTTCTACTCATTTGTCGCTACCTGGGTGGGTGGAACGGTAATGACCTACAACATGGTCAGTTTCAATCCCGAAGACCTTATCAAAACATTTGCAGAGCACAAAGTCACTTTTACGTCCCTCGTACCGACTCACTACATCATGATGCTTGCTCTGCCCGATGATGTGAAGAAGAAATATGATCTAAGCTGCGTAAAGAAACTCCTCATCTCTTCTGCACCTGCAAGAAGAGACACCAAGCTTGGTGTTTTGAAAATGTTCCCCAACTCAGAGCTTTATGAAGCGTACGGGTCAACCGAGGCGGGTATCGTAACCGTCCTGAAACCGAACGAACAGATGACAAAACTTGGTTCCTGCGGTCGCGAGGTTGTTGGCACGGATCTGATAAGATTTTATGATGAAGATGGAAACCTTGTTACAGAGCCCAACAAGGTTGGCGAACTCTATTCGAGAAGCCCGATGCTTTTCGAGGAATATTGGAAAGATCCGGAAAAAACAGTTGCAGCAATGAAGGGCGAATACTTCAGCGCCGGCGATATGGGATACAGGGATGAGGATGGATATGTGATCCTTGTTGACAGAAAGGCAAACATGATTATTTCCGGTGGTGAGAACATCTTCCCGTCAGAAGTGGAGAACTGCGTTGGTGGAAATCCAAAGGTTAAAGATGTGGCAGTTATCGGGGTACCTCATGAGAAATGGGGCGAACAGGTGACCGCAGTTATCGTACTTCATGAAGGGCAGACAGCAACACCTGAGGAAATCACCGCTTTCTGCAAGGGCAAAATTGCCGGCTTTAAGGTTCCCAAAAACATTATTTTTATCAAGGATGAGGAAATGCCAAGAAGCGGCGCAGGCAAGATCCTCCATAGAATGCTGAGAGAGCAGTTCGGAAAATGGGCTGACCATCAGTAGATTTTATAGCCACGACGAAACGAGGCGGGGGCATTTGCCCCCGCTTTTTTTATTACGATTTAATCATTATTAACCGATCAATCCACTCGCCCAACCTTGAACCGAGAACATAGAACGTAGAACACTCAAAGACCTCGTGGTTGCCTCATGGGTCGATATATGCTATAAATAGGCTATGATTGCTACAGATTATTCTCTTTATTTGACAGTAGGAGACCGCGTTTTTCACAAGAAGTTTCTTCGGTGGGGTATGGGAATTGTTGTTGAAGAGAGGAGATCGGAACTTCCCGGTGGCTTCTGTTACGTCCGTATCAATTTTCAGGATGGCAAGATGCGTGTTTTCGATAATAATTTCAAGAGCGATGGTTGTTGCTATTATGCTGGAATTCAAAAGATTGACACCGAAAAGGAAATGAGAAGGTCAAAGAAACAGCAGGAGTTGATCAAAAAGAAAATAATAAAAATGCTACTCAAGACGCGAAAGATGTTGAAAGCGCCGAAAGAGGAAGAGATTCAAGAAAGATAATAGAAGGTAAGAGGCTATAGGCAATAGGTGATAGGAAAACGAAAAAAATTGATCTCCGATCACGCGTCACTCGTTACGCGTCACGGACTTAAAAAAAGGAGAATAAATGGCTGATATTGAGCTAACCAAGCACGTACGCGGAGCAGGGTGAGCTTCCAAAATAGGTCCGGGTGACCTGGCAAATATTTTGTGCGGCATACAGATTCCAGAGGATGAGAATGTTCTTGTAGGAATCGAAGGATTTGAGGACGCAGGTGTCTATAAGATTTCAGAGACCGTGGCAATCGTCCAGACCATTGACTTCTTTACTCCTATCGTTAATGACCCCTATTCATTCGGGCAAATTGCCGCAGCAAATGCATTAAGCGATATCTATGCTATGGGAGCTGTTCCTAAAACAGCACTCAACATGGTCTGCTTTTCTCCGAAGAAATTTGGTTTGTCCATCCTCAAGGATATTATAAGGGGCGGAGTTGATAAGGTTCGGGAGGCAGGCGTGAGTCTCCTTGGAGGCCACAGCGTGGACGATGAGGAAATTAAGTATGGGCTTGCGATCACCGGGGTTGTGCATCCGGACAAAGTAATCCTCAATGAGGGCGCAAGGCCGGAGGATATTCTTATCCTCACAAAACCGCTTGGAACCGGTATTCTCAATACCGGTATCAAAGGAAACATGCTTGGAGATGATACTGTCCGGAAGCTTATCGGCACGATGGCGGCCCTGAACAAAAAAGCCTCAGATGTGATGCTCTCTGTGAGGACCCATGCTGCAACAGATGTTACGGGGTTTGGTCTTGCTGGTCATCTGAAAGAGATGATCAAGGAAAATGTGGGTGTCCGACTGTTTTCAAATAAATTGCCCTATTTTCAAGAAGCTACGGAGCTTGCGAAATCAGGTTTTGTTCCGGCAGGGCTTTACCGAAACCGTGACTTTTACAAAGAGCATGTTTTAGAAGACGATCAGGGATTTTTCTATGACATTATTTTTGATCCCCAGACATCCGGCGGCCTACTAATGGCAATTGATCCCGCCGACCTTCCATTGTTTGAGAAAAAAGCTGTCGACGTCAAGCTCGATTACTGGGTAGTCGGAAAGTTCATTGACGCGCCCAAAGGTAAAATAATCCTTGCGTAGATTCAAGGTTCAAGATTGAGAAGCCAAGTACTAAATCCCTGAATACTTTTTACCTCCCATCATCGTCTCACTTTTTATTACGATCATCATCTGAGAAAAACCATATACGATATACGAATAATGATGTGAGGGTATTTAATTGCCATAAAAGGGTTGCTTTAGGGCTGTTGACTGTGTTTTTTTATTACGTAACGTAATCATCAAGGAGGACTGATTTTATGAAAAAGACGCTATGCATCTGTCTGGTGCTTCTCATTTCTCTGTTCTGCACCGGGTTCTCTTTCGCAAAAGATGTTGTGAAAATTGGACTTATTACTCCTTTGACCGGAGACGTAAAAACCTTTGGTGAATCAACCAAGAATGCCTTTAACATTGCACTTGAGGAATATGCTAAGACAGGAAAATACAAGATAGTGCCTATCATTGCTGATGATAGGAATGACCCGACCGAAGGCGCCAACGCTGCCCTGAAACTTATTTCTCAGGATAAAGTTCTGGCTATTGTAGGTCCCCTTACGTCAAAGGTTGCCATACCGGTCAGCGAGATAGCAAACTCGAACAAGACTCCCATGATTTCAGGAACTGCCACGAGCCCAAAGGTGACATTCAGCGATGGAAAAAGAAAACCATATGTTTTTCGGGCATGCTATATAGACCCATTCCAGGGTACCATAGGAGCGAACTTCGCCATAAAGCAACTAAAAGTGAAAACAGCTGCTGTTTTATATGATGTTGGAAATGATTACTCCAAAGGTCTTGCGGAGTACTTTAAAGCTACATTTGCAAAAGGCGGCGGAAACGTTGTTGCCTATGAATCCTATCAAAAAGATGATGTCGATTTCTCAGCTCTTATCACAAAAGTGGGAATGAAGAAGCCAGAGGTTATCTATGTTCCTGATTATTACAACAAGGTGGCTCTCATTGCGAAACAAATCAGGGAGAAAGGCTTAAAAAGTGCTTTGATCGGCGGTGATGGCTGGGATTCTCCGGAGCTTATTAAGATTGCAGGCAATTCGATTGTCGGTGGTTCGTTTACCAATCATTACTCTCCTGACAGAAAAGACCCTATTGCAGATGCTTTTATTAAGAAATATAAAGAGAAATTTGGCAATGTCCCCGATGCTCTCGGCGCCCTGGGGTATGACTCTACAGTGATGCTCCTTAAGGTGCTTGATAATGTGAAAAGACCAACACAGGAAGAGATCATGAAGGCCCTCACCACAGTGAAGAACTTTAAGGGCGTCACAGGCCGTATCAGCTTCGACAAGAACGGAGATGCCATAAAATCTGCTGTTATCCTTAAAGTGGAGAAGGACGGATTCAAGTATTTGACAACAATAAATCCATAAGACAGGCAAGAGGCCAGGGGTGAGAGGCTATAGGTACAAAACCAATCAGCCAATCAGCCAATTAACCAATCAACTGTATCTATCTTTATTGTGGAACTATTAGGCTACATACTCCAGCAATGTATAAACGGCCTCCAGCTTGGGGCTGTCTATGCGCTCATTGCGCTTGGCTATACAATGGTGTATGGCGTGCTCAGGCTTATCAACTTTGCCCATGGCGATATCTTCATGCTTGGTGCATTCATCGCTTATTACCTGATTTCCAGGTTCAGCCTTCCTATTTACGTTGTGTTTGCCTTGACAATGCTATGCACGGCCCTTGCCGGTTATATTATTGAGAAAGTGGCGTACAAACCCTTACGAAATGCTCCAAGAATCTCCCTTCTCATAACTGCTGTTGGCGTGTCCCTTTTCCTTGAGTATTTTTTAAGCCTTAAGTCTGTTTTCACTCCGAACTACATCGCCTTTCCAAGGCCTTTTGAGGTGGAGGCCTTTGATGTTTTTCTCTTCACCGTCACCAACGTACAATTGATTATTTTTGCCATAACAGGCACATCGCTTGGACTCCTCTATTTGCTTGTTTATAAAACTAAAAAGGGAACGGCGATGAGGGCGGTCTCCTATGATCAGGAAATTGCTTCCCTCATGGGTATCAATATTGATGCCACTATTTCTTTAACGTTTATAGTTGGGGCAGCACTGGCCGGAGTTGGCGGAATTCTCTACGGGATTGCATACCCACAGATTAATGTTTTCATGGGCATCATGCCTGGAATTAAGTCTTTTATTGCGGCAGTGCTGGGAGGGATCGGGATTATTCACGGGGCTGTGCTCGGAGGTTTTATCATCGGCATGTCAGAGGTTTTTGTTTCTGCATTTTTATCCTCTACGTTCAGAGACGGTGTTATTTTTGTTATTCTTTTCCTTGTGTTGCTCTTGAAGCCCACAGGAATCTTTGGAAAAAGGATAGATAAGGTATGAAGTTTTTTTGGGAAGCCCGTAAGGTCATCCTGTTATCAGCCCTTGTCTATCTTGTCGTGAAGTCCGTATTCTACTTTGGTTTTGTATCACAGTACATTGAGCAGATAACTCTCTATGCTTTAATCGTTATCCTGACATCCCTGGGCTTGAACGTGATTTACGGCTACACGGGCCAGTTTTCGTTAGGCCACGCGGCCTTTTATGGCATTGGGGCCTATGTGTCAGCGTATTTAACAAAGGTGTTCGGCATAGAAAACGTATTTGCCTATATCCCCGTTCTTTTTGTAAGCGGTGCGGCGGCAGGACTAGCAGGATATTTAATAGGCATACCAATTCTGAGGCTCCGTGACGATTTTCTTGCCATCGCAACTCTTGGCTTTGGAACTTTTGTAAGGGTTATCCTGGATAACTCGGACAAGCTTTCGGAGGTTCTCGGTGGCTCACGAGGCTTTGTTGGTATACCGCGGCTAACGACCTTTGAGCTTGCTTTTATGGTTGCAATTTTTCTTATCCTTGTAACACGAAACCTTATTTTTTCACGATACGGTCTTTTCTGGAGATGCATAAAAAGCGATGAGCTTGCATCAGCTTCCATAGGGATAAACACCTTTTCCATGAAACTCATGGCTTTTACCTACGGTTGCTTCCTTGCCGGAGTTGGCGGGGCTCTCTACGCAAATCTTTACACCTTTCTCCATCCGTCAAATTTTGATATTTTGAAATCAATCGATTTCCTCATCATTGTGATTGTTGGCGGCATGGGCAGTATTACGGGGACCATTTATGCCGGATTGATCTGGGTGGGATTTATTGAAGGGTTGAGAATAGTGCTTCCTGCAGAGATAGTTGACTTGAGGTGGGTTTTTATTCCGCTCCTTCTTATTGGGCTTATGATGTGGAAACCCTATGGATTGATAACGAAAAGCAGAAGATGATACATGGTTGCAAGATACGGGTTTCGAGTTCCGGGTCAAGAAACAAAAGGATTCAAAGCAGACATTAACAGCTGGTCTTTTGCTTGTAACAGCTTATCGTATTGGAAAAACCTATGAAAGTATTGGAAGTTGAAAAACTGGAAAAGAGCTTTGGCGGGGTAAAGGCTGTAGACGGAATATCCTTTAGCGTTGAAGAGGGACAGGCGGTTGGCATCATTGGGCCTAACGGTGCGGGCAAAACGACGGTGTTCAATCTTATCACCGGTTTTTATCGTGTTGATCAAGGGAGAATACTTTTCTATGGAAAGAATATAACGAGAACGCCTCCATACAAACTTCCCCACCTGGGAATGGCCAGGACATTTCAAAACCTGAGACTCTTTTCCGCTCTCACAGTCTTTGAGAACGTTCTATCAGCTATCCTCAGAAGGGATGGCTACAATGTCGGTTCTTCTGTATTCAGGACCACTGATTATTTTATAAAAGAAAGCAAGGCAGAGGAGAAAGCAAGGGAGCTTATTGAGTTTTTTCAGCTATCCGGAAAAGAAGATTATGCGGCGAACAGCCTTCCCTATGGCGAGCAGAGGAGGCTTGAGATTGCACGTGCACTTGCCCTTGAGCCCAAACTACTTCTTATTGATGAGCCAGGAGCAGGTATGAATCCGAGAGAGATTCAGGATTTGCTGCAAACCCTGAGGGAGGTAAGGGAGCGTTTTTCACTTTCTATAGCCACCATAGAGCACCAGATGGGCCTTGTTATGAATATCTCTGACAAGGTCGTGGTTATGGATTTTGGGGAAAAGATTATGGAGGGTACGCCGGAAGAGGTGAAGAAGGATAAAAGAGTAATAGAGGCGTATCTTGGGGAAGAGTATGGGTAAGAACGCATGGAGCAGAGAGCAGAGTATGTTGATGAAGATCGAGGGATTAACGGTCAAATATGGAGCTATTTGCGCACTTGATGATGTTACTCTTGAAGTGATGCCGAAAGAAATACTCTCGGTAATAGGAGCTAATGGTGCCGGGAAATCGACTCTTTTAAAGACCATTACAGGCATTATAAAACCTGTAACGGGGACGATTTTTTTTGACGGGACAGCCATACAAGGAATGCGGTCTGACAAAGTCGTCAGGCTTGGAATTACCATTGTTCCTGAGGGAAGACGCATTTTTCCTGATCTTACCGTCAAGGAAAACCTGGAGCTGGGAGGTTATACCATTCCCGATCACACCTTGAAAGCTGAGCTCTTCAGCCTTATTATGACAACATTTCCAAGAATCAAGGAAAGACTGAAACAGCACGCAGGAACTCTCTCGGGCGGTGAACAGCAGATGCTTGCCATGGGAAGGGCGCTTATGGGAAATCCCAAACTATTGCTCCTTGATGAGCCCTCTATGGGCTTATCCCCGATTATAACCAGGGAGATATTTTCACTTATACGGCTTATCAATAAAGAAAAGGGAATAGCAATGATTCTCGTGGAACAGAATGCCCGCATGGCCTTGGAACACTCAGAAAGGACCTATGTGCTCGAGAATGGCAGGATAACCATGCATGGATCGTCAAAAGAAGTCAAATCCAATCCCGGCATCATTGATGCATACTTAGGGGTGTAAATGATAAAGCTCATAGCTCATAGCTCAAAGCTCATAGGGATTTATAGAAAACCTTTCCTATCGGCTATCAGCTATCAGCTAAATTACGGCGAGAAGATCTCGCTATGAAACTGATTGATTATACCTCAGGTGCAAATCCGTTGGGTCCGTCCAACAAGGCCAGGAATGTGATGCGCAGCCGTTTGCGTCAAATTTCCGAGATAAGCACAGAAGGCCTTAATCACCTGAAGAGCTATATAGCGAAAAAAGAAGGAGTTGATGAGGCTTCTATCTTATTTGGATGCGGATCAACAGCTCTCTTGAATGCAATCCTTGAGCTTGTTGCCCCGAAGAGAATACTCATTCCCTGCCCGGCATCTCAAAGACATAGCGCAATCTTATCGAAATATGGCCTGGAACCCGTAAAATTTTCGTTAAAGGCAAATGAAAACTTTGATCTCACCATAGAGGATTTTTGCAATGCAATGCACGGATGTGACGCAGCGTTCGTGGAAAATCCCCACACTGTTAGCGGAACAGTAATTTCTCAAGAAGATATTATAAAGATTGCCGACACGGCGGACAGGCTCGGTATAAATCTTTTTATAGATGAGACATACGGGCAGTATACCGGAATGCAATCTCCGGTAGTTCATATTTCAAATTCCGCTGGGACGCTGATTTTTAGAACATTTTCAACGTTTTTTGCCCTTGGTGGCTTGCGTATAGGATATGTTATAGGGCCGCCTGGTTTTATAAGTCATATTCAGGGTAAATTTGACCCTTCCTGGATAAATTCGTTAGCACCGTTGGCGGCAATTGCGTCCATGAAAGACAAAGTTTATCAACGGAGAACCTTGCTGTTTATAGAAGGAGAGAAAGCTTATATCCGGGACAAGGCTTCCCACATGAAAGACATAAAATGCTTTGTGAGTCCATCGAATGTTATGGTGTTAAGGATTCGCAAAAAATGTGATGATGTTCAAAAATGGTTTGAAAGGCACAAGGTTTTGATTCACGCCTTTGCAGACGAAGATGGAAATACCTGTATTCGGTTTCCCGTTCAGAAACATCGTATGAACGCCTACTTTGTGCGGATTCTAAGGAGAATGATGGAGGCATAAGTTAATGTTTCAGACAAAAAAAATAAAGCCCTTTCTGATAGTTTGCCTTCTTCTCCTGGTGACCAGCAACTTTCTCTCCTGCGTTGCTCAACGTGAAATCAGAATTCTCCATATGAATGACTTCCATGGGTTTGCAGTTCCTTATAAGCCTTACGGATCTGATGAATCCCAGGGAGGACTGGCATACCTCGCAGCGAGTGCAGAAGAACTCAGGGCAGAAAAACCCACATTATTCCTTGCTGCAGGAGATATGATCCAGGGCAATAACTGGGCAAACCTTTTTGAGGGCAAGTCATCCATTGAGGCAATGAATGTCATGAACTTTGACGCCATGGTGGTTGGAAACCACGAATTCGATTTTGGACAGGAGGTTTTAAAAGAAAGGATTGGAGAGGCAAATTTTCCTGTCCTGGGAGCAAATGTTATCGGATTGAGCGGGTTAAAGCCATATATAATGAAGAATGTGGATGGTCTTTCCGTAGCACTCATAGGGGTTGTGACTGACGATACACCGGTAACGACACATCCAAAAAATGTAACAGGACTGAAATTTTTGTCTTCAGAGGAAACAATTAGAAAATATGCGCAAGAACTCAGAGGGAAAAGTGATATCATTGTTGTCCTCTCCCACTCAGGGTTCAACACTGACGCAGACCTTGCAAAAAAGGTAGATGGTGTGGATGTTATCGTTGGCGGACATTCCCATACAAAAGTTGCAAAGCCGGCGCGCATTAACAAATCGCTTGTAGTTCAGGCTTTCGAGCATGGTAAAGTCCTTGGGGTTCTTGATCTTACTATCAAGAATGGAAAGGTTGTCAGAGCGAGTGGTCGGCTTGAGCCAATAAAGCCAACAGGGAAAGAGAACAAAGCAGTAGGGGCTATTGTCGCGAAATACCAGAAGAGGGTTGATATCGTGATGAACGAGACGATAGGGGAAGCCCTTGTTGATCTTGATGGGGTAAATGTGAGATTGCAGGAAACGAATCTTGGGAACCTTATTACCGATATAATGAGAAAAACGGCAGGTGCTGATGTGGCAATCATAAACGGCGGCACCATTCGGACAAGTATCAAACAAGGCCCGATCAAAGTAAGCGATGTATACGCAGTTGTTCCTTTTGATAATTATATTGTTTCCATCAAGCTTACCGGTAAACAGATCCGCGACACTCTTGAGCATGGAGTTTCGGCTGTTGAAGATGAAGAAGGTAGATTTCCCCAGGTTTCCGGTCTTATATTTACCTATGATCGAAATGGTCAAAGAGGTTCAAGGGTCAAAGAGATCTTTATCAACGGAAACGCCCTTGAGTCCGAGAAAGAGTATGCTGTAGCTACAAATGATTTTCTTGCAGCCGGTGGTGATGGATACAAGTCGTTCGGTGATTCTGTGAAGTCATCAAGAGATTATGCGGTTATTGGCGGAGCAATGAAAGGTGAAAAGCTTGTTTATGGCGACTCCGGAAGATGGTTGCGGGATGTGGTCGCTGACTACATCAAGACAGAAAAAACGGTTTCTCCGAAGGTTGAGGGGAGGATAAAAGGAGCTTCGACGATGAAAGTATTCGTGAATGATCAGGAAGTTACTCTAGGTCCCGGAATGACAGTAAAACATGCCTTGACTGCTGCCGGTTTAGTTAATGAGGTCGAAAAGGAAAAAAAGATCTATGACGAGATGGGAAACGAGATTGGTCTGGGTGGGGCGTTAACGGAAGGGGCGAGGATTTACGTGAAATAAACAATAGATGATTCAAAATTTCAGATTCAAGATTCAAGATGAGAAAGCTGAGGCAATGCTATGTTGAGTGATTTCTGGCTTTCATTTATACCGCTTTTTATTGCCTTTGATGTGTTCGGCGTTCTTCCCCTATACATCAAGTTTATCCACAGGCTTGACGATGCAAGACGAAGAAGAAATCTGCGTGATTCTTTACTTACAGCATTCTTTACGGCTCTCCTGTTTGTTCTTCTTGGCAGCAAGATCATGGAGTACCTCGGTATCTCAATCAAAGATTTCCTGATTGCCGGAGGAATTGTCCTCTTCATCATAGCCGCCAAGGACATCATTGTCGGGCAGAGTGAAACGCTGAAAGACGACGAAATGTATGGCGTGGTCCCCCTGGGCGTGCCCCTTCTTTCGGGTCCTGCGGTGCTTGCAACATCGATCATTATCCGGGACCACTACGGCTTTGTTTATTTTATCATTTCCCTTATCTTAAATCTGATCGTCTGCGCGGTTGTATTAATGTTTTCTCAATACATCATAAAATACCTTGGGAAAAGGTTTGGCGGTTGTATTAATGTTTTCTCAATACATCATAAAATACCTTGGGAAAAGGTTTGTAGAGGCCGTGTCAAAGGTTTTCAGCCTCATCATCGCCAGCATCGCCATCATGTTTATCAGAAAAGGTTTGCAGGGTGTGTTTTAGATGACTCCCGGAATGAACCACCACCGGACGGACTGCTTATACGCAAGGTAATCAGAATCTCGTGAGAGGTGACGCTCTTCTGTCCATGCTCTCAGAACGTAAATTACGATAAATCCAAGAAGGATGAAGATGCCGAACTGGGCAAAGAAGACACCCTGGAGAATCCAGATCATGAGCTTTGCCACGTACGCCGGGTGACGCACATATTGATACGGCCCGGATCGGACTATACCCCGGTTGGTCAGGTTTGAAGCCTTGAATCCGAGGGAGACAGAGGCCCAGACAAAGATACCCCATAGGCATGTGATGACGCAAAGAATTACCACATGGAGCCAAGCAGGAGAGGGCAGAGTTATGCGAATAATGTAAAAGTCGAGGGGCTTGAAAGAGAAGGCGTTGAATGGCGGGTAACACCAGAGGCAGACGAGCCAGCCGAGCAAGGTTGGTTCAACAGACTTTATCTCGTTTTTCAAATATTTTGATTCGATCAGGTAGCCTGCAGAAAAGATGACAGTATCTAACAGAATAAGAATCTGAACAAGGTAGACGTTGACAGCATATGTATGCCATTGAAACAACCGAATGCTGTTCCATAGAGTATACCCGCCTGCAATTGCCCATGACACCATTATGGGAGTGAAGAAGAACTTCACCATGATGGTAAGAAAGCCAAGTTTTGTCAGGCTATTCCAAAATGGCTGCTTACCGGCGAAGAATCTTGGCAGCGTTAATATCGTATTGAAACATGCTGCATATTTGTCTTCTCTAGCCTTTCTTTGACCGTCAAACCAATACAGGCACGGAAAAATAAAAAGCAAGCAAAGCACAAAATAACCATCAATAAAAAATTGAAAAAAATAGCGATAGTTTCCCCCATTGAAGTTGTTGAGCAGAATCCTTGAAAGCCATTGGTAAGGCGCCCATGTCATGTACTTCATACTTGAAGCGAGCCATCCACCTGTTTCTTTGAGAATAAAGCAGGAGATACCGAGAAAAAACATCCGGCTTGCGTACCTGAGCATGATTTGAGCAAACGTACTCTGTCCGGGTATTCGGATTATGAATCCGCAGACAGAAAAAAAGAATGCTGCAAGAATAACAAAAACATATCCCGGTAACCAGCCATTGTTAGAAGAATGCACACCGGGGTTTATTGTTAGCATGGCGCTGCACAGAGCTGCCTGATGTGTTTTTTTATTGACCGATTCGGCAAAACCGAATATTTGACTGGTGGTCATAAATCCCGATGCTAAACTCCTTATCTTGTAAGTGAAAAAATTTCCGTGTTTTGAAGTTGATTGTATCTTCAACTCATCGGGTACAATGAGTTTCCACGAGTAGGTCTGGGGTGCTGTTATTCGTATACATTCTTCTTCACCAACCGTTGTTGTTTCAATCTTGCAGGATTCTGTCAAAGGTGCAGGTTTACCGTGATGATAGAAATCAGCATGTTTAACTGCTAACAGAGTCCCCTCATTTAGATACCTTACGGTGGTTAGAAGGATGTAGCTTCCCTGCATGTCAGGGGTTTGGATGGAAAAAATGAAGTCTTTAGCGGTATCAGCCTTAATAGCCTCTCGAACAATACGGTTGTATCTATTTTGATTAAGCTCAATTTCAACTGATTCTATGACCACATCATTCATGGATGAATTTGTCACACCTATGACAACGCTTTCTGCGAGGCTTTTCTGTGTAATGGTGAGAGTAACATCTGTTGCCAAGACAGGTTGGGTGCTTGAAAAAATGCATAGAATCAGAAAAAAAAGAAAAGGCAGCACGGAGACTCGCTACCTGTCGCTTCCGGTGAAGTTTACCTGGCCGTCATTGTCTGTATCTGCACGGATAGCGGAGTTATACGTCAACGTTTCTTGTACTCCTCCACCACATGAGCCATTGGCTGTGGAGTATCGAGCAATCGATTCTCCGGCGTTTAATCGCTGAAGAGGTGAAGAAGTTGTAATCTCACTTCCGCTGTTAACTCTGCGACAGGCACCGTCTATAGTAAAATCTCTTCTTGACCCGGTATTATTCCAAACCCGATATTCAGTGTGGCCGACATATATGGTTGTTGAGCAGGTGCCAGTGCCTCCGGCAGTGCTCACGGTAAGTCCAAAGGCGGTTCTTGATGAGAGTGCTGCCGTGGCGCACGAGCCGCCTGTTGAATTTGCAAAGCTTGAGCACGTGCCGCTTGAAGGTGAATAAGCTCCGCTTGCAGGGCCATTTGTGATGCTCCAGTTCAGTGTGCTTGCATTCCCGGATTGGATAGCTCCTGGGCTTGCCGAGAGGGTGCATGATGGCGGAATGCCCCTGCTGCTGCTTGATGACGTTGAGGTTGATGTTGTGCTGGAACTGCTGCTGGAACTACTGCTTGAACTGGTACTGCTTCCGGAAGGGTATATTGCAATTGACAGGTTTTTCGAAACCAGCCTTGATCGACCATCTGTTACATTGACTGTAAAGGCAAATGTTCCAGGGCTGGTTGGTATTCCTGAGATTACGCCTCCGGAGGAGAGGGATAGGCCAGGTGGCAGGCTGCTTCCTCCCGCCAGAGCCCACGAATAAGGTGTGAGTCCCCCGCTTGCGCTCAAGGTGCTGCTCGGATATGACTGGCCGACTGCCCCATAGGTAAGGAATTCCGTCGTGATCTTGGGTTTGTTCGGGTTTACCGTAATTGTCAGGCTTTTTGTTGCTGTTCTCTGAGGGTTATCGCTATCTGTGACCTGAATGGTGAACTTATAGCTCCCATCACTTGTGGGGGTGCCTGATATGACACCTGTTCCCGGTGTAAGAGCGAGACCGGGAGGCAAGGCATCGGATGTGATTGCCCAGTTGTAAGGCATTGTTCCATCTGTGGCCTCGAGGGCTGATGGGGGATATGCCGTTTCTTCTGTTGCGGTTGGAAGGCTTTCCGTAACAATGCGGAGTACATTACATACTTTTTGACGCAGGGTGTCTATGTCAACATAAAGTATAACATCATCATATCCGCTTACCCCTGGTATTTGTATGGTGAAAGGCGAGGCAGTACCTGTATCGTTCACACGGTTTTCTCCGGCGCTGAAGAGTAAAAATGCCACGTTTGTTTTATTCGTATCCTGGTCGTTTAACGTCATATATGTTCCAACAGAAGTACACAGGTTATATATGGGAGGCGTGTCTGTAAATGCCTTGTAATAGATCAAATCATTAAGGTAGGCATCAGTGCTTTTGATGCCGAGGTCGGACAACTGATTTGGCAACCTCTTATTGCTTATGGCGAAGCCAACGATGGATTCATATGCGTTTTTAACAATCTCTCGTGTTTCGGTAAGTTTTGCCCGTTTTGTCAAAGGGCCTATGAGAGCTGCACCGACAGAAACAAGAAGGCCAATGATGACAAGAACTATCGCCATCTCGATCAGCGTCAAGCCTCGTTTCCCAAAATAGTTTTTCATGATTGTGATTTTAATTGTATCATAAAAAAGGAAAATTGCGACATAACATTAATCTTGACTCTTCACATAGGACTCGGTATAAGTTTGATTCAAACAGTTCCCGAACTATTTTTTTGGGCTTGTGTCGCCCCCTTCATGAGGATAAGCCCATAGCGCCTGCACCTCTCGCGAACTATGTTCGCGAGTAAGGTCACAAAATGCGACGTGAGTTTAAAGAGGACCCATAAATTGCCATTTCTGGTGAACGTTATTGAGTAAGAAGATTGTTGTAAGTTTTGAAAGCGGGTATGTAAAGGTATCCTATGGTTCCCAAAGAAATGGAAATCTGGTTATCACACGTACCCTTAGAATCAAGGAAGACGAATTCGATGCCTTTTTGGCACGCGAAAAGACAAAGGATTTTATACTTGTTTTTAGCTTTCAGAGTTTCTACCAGGATGTTCTCCTCCTTCCACCGGTAGATGCGAAATATCTTGATACGTTAATTGAAACAGAAATCAAAAAGAATGCACCGGAACTCAAGGATTTTGTTTTCTTTTCCACAATTCTCAAGGATAAGATTCACGAAGGCAGGCCGGTAAAAGAAATCTTTGTTTACGCAGCAAATTCCAACGAGATTGATCCTCTCCTCGAAAGATTCAGTCGATATAGAAAGAGGGTTCAGCATCTTTATGCAGATGTTTTTGCTCTTTCCCATATTATTGCTGATTCAAAAAATGTGAAGGAAAAGACAATCCTGTGCATGATGGACAGGGAAGGCTATAAAACATTATTTCTTTTAAGAGAAGGAAAACTTGCTTTTGCGAGGAGTATTCAGTCAAGAGGAAGAGGAATAGACCAGTTCGACATGACAAATGTTAACATGACGGTAAACTATGCACGCCAAACACTGCGTGAACACCCGGAAGAGCTTATCGTAGTGAGCGCTACACAGGATCAAGCTTCAATTGTGGAGGGTCTAACACTCCCGGCTTCGTTTTTTCATTATCCATCTACCGTTATGGTTGCGGAAGCAGACGCAATAGATTTTGTCATACCTATAGCCGGATTATTTCTTGGAAAAGAGTCGGACAAAGAAAGTCTTCTTCCCAAGGTATATCAACGTGAGGTTATACAGGAACGGATTTTACGGTACGCTTCAGCAGTTTTTATAATCGTTTCATTCATATGCCTTGGCTACATAATCTCCGCCTTGAATCAGGCCCGTCAAATCGGGGCAATGATAGATCCTCTCAAAGCGGAAATCGGAATTAAGGCCAAGGTGTTCGAAGAATTTGAGTCAAGAAACAGGGAATTTCAGACGGCTCTTCCATACATCAATTATCTGAATGGAGAGTCAGCAACACCCGACATTCAGAAGTCCCTTGTTGCTCTTCAAACTTTAAATCGTGAAAAAGTGAAGGTAAAGGAAGTAGAAATCAAAAATATCGGACAAGAGCTTGCTATTCAAATCAAAGGGAATATTGCTGTAAAAACATTTGGAGATTTGCAATCATGTTTTCGCAGGCTGGCGGATGATGTAAAGTCAGTAAAAGGTGTGCAGAATTTATCGGAGAAGCTTGATTTGGCCAGCAAGGATTTCAGCATAGATATGACATGGAAATAATAAGGTCAATATTCTCAGAAACAAAAGGAAGATTCAGAAGGTTGCTGCTCGTTTATGGGTTGACCGGAGGTATTATGTTGATAACCTTGTCGGGCGCTATCCTGATGAAAAAGTATGTTGATTCCCTCTATGCAACATTGGATAAGCTTCAAGAGTTTAACATCAAGTATATAAAGGTCCGGTCTGCCACCGATGATATCGAAAAGTCATTACTACGATTAAAATCCCTATTGTCTGTTGATTTTGCCGAGCAGTCAATAGAAGAGCACATGCTTATGACCCTTGATGATTTGAAGACGAAGGCAGGTTCTTCGGAGATAGTGGTTGCCAATATTGAAGATAAAGGTGCTGATCTGCAGCTGCCTTTAACGGTTCGATCGCCATTGAAAGATTACTCCTCTTTTGTTAATTTTGTAGGCTACCTGCAGTCGTTAAAGTTTCCATTCTTTGGTATAACGGGGATAAAGATACAGAGGAGCGATGATCCTGCTGCAAGTGTAACTTCTTTTGAACTCAAAGGAGCGCTAAAATTTCCGAAAGCGATGTCAGGTGTCCAGGAAGCAGCAAAAAGGATACCCGGTAAATTATGACAGAGAAACATTTTTCTATACTTATTATCTGTTCGGCGATAGCTATCGCTCTTCTTCTTTTCGGCATATCGCACATCACTTTCGACCTCCACCTTTCACCTGCTGAAAGAGGAATCCTGATGTTTAGACACGAGAAGCTCTCGATTAAGGAACGCCAGTTTACCATGGTATCAGCCCTTAAAAATCCGATGGAACATGGTACTATAGGAAGAAAGGGCTATCCATCGGTGAAGCTTTCGGATGTAGCGCCGCCTGAACGGCAGAGGGTTTCCCTGGTTGTAATCAGGGGAGAGAAAAGAATTGCCATCATTGATAATCTTGTTGTAAGAGAGGGTGATAGCATGAATGAAGGAAGAATTACCCGTATCGAAAAAAATGGAGTGTTGGTAAAAAATAAGGAGGGTGAGCGGTGGTTAAGGATACAGTAAGCTTAAAAAGGTTTTTGCATCACTCCATGATTGTTTGTTCCATGTTCCTTGTGACTACCTGCTCGTCATACACGGTCAAAAAAGAGATTGAAATACCATTGGAGGCAAAGCAGGCGAAGGTCATTCCCCCTAAACAGGTTGAAATGCGTGTCCCTGAATTTATTCCTGTCACTGAAGACATCTCTCCATTGAGAACGAGGATTGTAGATGTAGTTGCCCGAAATACTTCGTTGCGGGATGTGCTTCATGTGATAGCAGAGGCAACAAACCTGAACCTCGTTATGGAAAGGGGTGTTGTCCCTGAAATACCGGTAACTATATCCTTGAGAAACGTTACGGCTGAAGATGCATTACGGACCGTCCTTGCTTCAGTCAATTATTTTTATACAGTAAAAGATACCATGCTGTTTGTGAAGGCATATGATACGAAGGTTTTTGAAGTCGGTATCCCCCCTGTGGTACAAAGCTATAATGCGGAGGTTGGAGGTGACATTTTTGGAGGGGTAACAGGCAACATTGCACCGTCATCCTCAGGAGGGACCGGGGGTACCGGGAATACTGGAACCTCAGGGAGTAGTTCCACACCGATAAAGGGCACTATTTCCCAGACGTTAAAAAGTGATGAAGCATCATACAAATTCTGGGATTCAGTAGAACAATCAATTGCAGGTCTTCTCGGTCAGGGCACGGCAGGTTCATCCGGCCAGCCTGCAAAAGTCGCCAGGACTGGAGATGAGCACTTTACCGTAAACAGACTTACAGGTACAATAATTGTAACAGCTACAAAAAAGAACCTTGAAAGGGTGGAGCAATTCCTTGGCAAGATACGGAAGGTGATGACCAGGCAGGTTCTCATCGAGGCAAAGATCATAGAGGTAACGCTGTCACAGGGATATCAGTTTGGCATCGACTGGAATCTTACCTTTAACCTGGGAGGCAAATGGGCTGGCGCTATCGGCCTTGGCAGCTCAGGTTTCTCTTCGGTGGTGCCGCCGACTTCGCCGGTTTTCAGTATAGCAACAGGACAGGACGGAATCACCAAAACGTTCACATCGGGCACTATAGAATCGATCAACATAAAAGCACTCGTAAACGCTTTAGAGCAACAGGGTGATGTGAGGCTCCTATCAAATCCCCGCATCAACATGATGAATGGTCAGACCGCTATGTTGACGGTGGGAAGGAATACGGCATACATCTCTTCTATAGAGAGTACAACCCTTCAAGGCACGAATCCAGTAGTTAGCTTTACTGTGGGCACATCAAGCATTCTTTCCGGGATCACGATCGGTATCGTGCCTTTTGTCAATGAGGTAGGCGAAATTTCTCTCACCATAACACCTATAGTCTCAGAGCTTATCAGCCTGGATACAAAGAACATCGGCAGCCCCCTCCAGCAGTTGCAGATTTCACTTCCCACCGTAGATCTGCGTGAACTGAGCACGACTGCAAAAGTCAGAGATGGCCAAGTAGTGGTAATTGGCGGTCTCACCAAGCGGTCTGAGCGAGTGAAGGAGAACCAGACCCCCTTTCTTGGAAAGATGCCGCTCCTGGGCGGCCTTTTCAGAAGCTCAGATAGGGGTGAGGTTAGCACAGAGCTGGTAGTAATCCTCCAGCCAGTTTTGCTTTAAAAAGCGACGAGCAAAGGTAAGGTTAATCTATGGCCACGTTCAGACTTGGGGATATACTCAAAACAAAAGGTCTGATTAGCGATAAACAAATCAACATTTCTCTCCTCCACCAGAAGGTTACCGGTGATCTCCTCGGCGACATTTTTGTACGACTGGGTTTTATAACATCCAAGGAGCTTGGTCAAACATTGGCCGAACAATTTGGAATGGAGTTTATAGACCTGAGCGAATACCCTGTATCGGATGATGCTCTGCGATTGATCCCAAAAGACATTGCTGAAAAAGAAGAGTTTATTCCTATTGAAGTACAAGAAGGTATCCTGTCAATTGGTGTTACAAACCCAAGCAACATAACTGCTGTCGACAGAGTGGTGAACATCACAAAAAACTATCCCAAGGTGTTTCTCGTGGATCCGGACAATTTCCGCGATTCACTGGAAACAAGTTACTACTTCCTGGAGAACCCTATCCACGAGAGAATGGAAGAGATTGTGAAGGAGGTCGGCAGGACAGGAACGGTCACCGGCCAGCAGATAGCCACTATAACAGAGCTAATCATAATGGAGGGCATACGAGAAAAGGCCACTGACATTCATATCAATCCTTTCCTTGATGTTTCTACAATTTTTTACCGTATAGACGGAGTTCTCCAGCATCGCTTTTCCTTGCCGAAGGTGACCCACGGCGGTATCGTTTCGCGAACAAAAATCATGTCGCAAATAGACATTGCCGAGACAAGGCTTCCCCAGGATGGTTCGTTCAGCTTCGCCTTTCTTGATAAATCTTATGATATCAGGACATCCACAGTGCCTACCATATACGGCGAAAACGTGGTCATGAGAATACTCGCCGGAACAGGTTATCTTCTGAGTATTGATAAGCTTGGCTTTGAGAGTAAAGGAACTGAAAAAATTCGCCTCCTTTTCCAGAAACCATACGGAATAGTGCTGATTGCAGGGCCAACGGGTAGTGGGAAAACTACAACGCTCTATTCGGCATTACGGGAGGTTAATCTCCTTGAAAGAAATGTTATCACCGTGGAGGACCCGGTCGAGTACAAGCTGAGTTTTGTGAGGCAGACACAGGTAAACGAGAAGGTAGGATACGATTTTGCGCTTGCCGGGCGCAACTTTATGCGTCAGGACCCGGACGTTATGCTTCTTGGAGAAGTGAGGGATGAAGAGACGGCCCGGATAGCTATCAGGGCTTCTATCACCGGACACCTCGTGCTGTCAACACTCCATACGAATGATGCGGTTACGTCCATTCCGAGACTACTTGATCTCAAGGTTGATCGTTTCCTCCTCTCTACATCGCTGCTCGCAATCATAGCCCAGCGTCTGTTAAGAATGATTTGCAGATTTTGCAAGGTTGAATATTCTTTGACCGAAGAAGAGAAAGCGCAATTCCATGAGTTCGGTATATCAGTCGAGAAGGGTTTCAGGGGCCAGGGCTGTGCCAAATGTGGCAATACAGGGTATTCAGGAAGGACTGTCATCGGAGAGATATTGATCATAGATGACGAAATGAGGGAACTGATCTTTTCTGAGGCCGCTGTCACTACCATGAGATCTGCTGCCTTGAGTAAAGGCATGATTCTTCTCAAAGAGGATGGACTGAAAAAGGCAGCTGAGGGAATGACCTCTCTCGAAGAGGTCATAAGGGTTACAGGGTGAACTACTATTTTTACAAGGCAGTAAATGTCGACGGTTCATTAATTGACGGCATCGTTGAAGCTGAAAACCAGGCGGCCGTATATGAAGACCTGACTGCGAAGAGTCTCAGGGTTCTTGCTGTGAAAAAAGCAAGCAGGATGGCTGCCAGGATAAGACAGCATTTTGTCTCACGTCATGTAAAACGTGTTGATATTATAGAATGCATTCGTAACCTGTCTGTAATGCTGACCGCAGGCATACCGCTTTTGAGCGCCCTTGAGGATAGTATTGAGGCAACAGATAATAAGAGCCTGAAAAGCGCCCTCACGGATGCCAAGAAAGAGATAGAGCTCGGCTTGAATTTCTCTGATGCCTTGTCAAGGCAAAAGGGGATTTCCCCGGATATTTTGATACGACTTGTTAAGGTTGGTGAATCAACCGGTAGGCTCGATAAGAGCCTTACCGATGTAGCAGATCATCTTCAAAGGATTGAAGATCTAAGCCAGGCTATAAAACGTTCTCTTTTCTATCCTGTTTTTGCCATTGTAACGACTACAGGGGCAATGATTTTCTGGTTCGTCTACGTTCTGCCAAAGATTATGAATGTAATCCAGGAAATGGGGGTTGAGCTGCCCTTCATAACACGGGTTCTTATGGCTGTTAGTAATGCAATTTCCACTTACTGGTATGTTATCCTCGGCATTGCGGTTATTTGTATAATAGGAATTCAGATCATGCGTACCCGGGAGAAAACACGCTATTATTACGATCGCATGCTCCTCAAACTGCCCATTGTGAAGCTCATCGTCTATAATAAGCTCCTGGCTCTTTTTGCCGAGCAGATGAGGATTCTGATTGTAGCGGGTTTAACAATCGACAGGACACTTGACATAGTTGCCGGGGTTGTTGACAATCTTGTCTTTCGTCGGGCCATTGTTGCTGTGAGAGAAAGCGTGCTTCTTGGAGGCAGGATATCTGACACCCTCAAGGAACATAAGATATTTCCTCCCATGGTGACGAGAATGGTAAACGCAGGAGAGAAAAGCGGCAACCTCGATACACAGTTTTCTTTTCTTTCAGGGTATTATATAAAACGACTGGATGATATTTCATCGAAGCTGGGAAAAATGATTGAGCCTATTCTCCTTTCTATCGTAGGACTTGTTTTTATACTCATCCTCATGGCAGTGCTGATGCCGGTGTATGAACTCGTATCAAAGGTGGGGAAGATGTAAATGGACTATCTTGAATTTTTTGGTTTGAAAGAAGACCCCTTCAAGATTACCCCTGATCTTGCCTATTTCTATCCATCAAAAGAGCATAATGAGATCCTGACTGCGCTAAACTACGCTATCTCACAAAAAGAGGGTTTTTTCCTGGCTACCGGTGATCCGGGCACCGGAAAGACAACGATCCTGAAGGTATTCATAGATGAATGGAAGGACAAGGCAGAGATTGCTCTCGTGCTAACACCGAGGCTTTGTCCGGAAGAGTTTCTCCGCGCGGTTCTGGAGGACTTGAGAGTACCAGTAAAGGACAAAAACAAGAATGAAATGCTCAAAGCCTTCAGGGATTTCCTTCTTTCTTCTGCCTCTCAGGGTAAAGTGGTAATCATCATCGTTGATGAGGCACAGAACCTTTCTGACGAAACCCTCGAGGAATTGAGGCTTCTTTCAAATTTGGAAACTGAGCACGAGAAATTGCTCCAGATAGTCCTTATTGGACAATCAGAGCTGAAAGAACGCCTGGCTTCAGACAATATGAAGCAGTTAAGTCAGCGGGTAATGGTTAAGACTGCATTACGTCCTCTCACCCGTGATGAAGCCTTTGATTACATCAATTTTCGCTCCATGAAAGCAGGAAAGGGCCTTCCTTCTTTCGAAGAAGACGCAAAAAGCCTTATCTACAAATACTCAAAAGGGATACCACGGTTGATTAATGCCGTTTCATCGCGTGCCCTCATGGCTGCCTATGTCGACGGCAGCACGGACATCAAGAAGCACCACGTACAATATGCTATTGATCATCTTACGGAACGTGAGGGGGGGGTGCATAATTGGACGCGGTACAGTAAATACGCTGCTGTTATCGCCCTTGCCATACTTATAGGTGTTGTCGGCGCGCTTGTGTTTCGTCATATCGCTCCGAACTTTAGGGCGGAAGAAGTAAAAAAACCTGTAGGAGTTGTTGAAGAAACAAACCAACCCAAGACTCTTCCGAAACCGCAGCCCGAGACAATAGCACAAAAGAGCAGACAAGCCATAGTTATTGTACACTCTGCAACGTTGAGACAGCATCCATCGGCGGATTCAGATCCGGTAACCTACGTGTCAAAGGGAACATCGCTCAAAGTGATAGGGAGTCAAGCCGGAGAAGACGAGATTATGTGGTACAAGGTAAAGATCTCCGATGGCAGGGAGTGCTGGATTTCAGGAAAGGTTATTCAGCTGAGAGAGCAATAAAGGCAGAACAAGCAGGAAGGAATATGGTGGAGCGCCATTCCTTCCTGCCTCTGTAAGGGGGTTGGGGTTAGAACTTAAAATAAAGATTAAAGACACCGCTTGTAGCAGTGCCATAGTTTCCTGAGCCTCTGATTCCTCCTGTGTTGTAGGCGCCATCATCAAACTGTAAGTCAATCGATTGGCATGCATCGTAGGGAATGTTTTGAAAGGCAATCCAGTGCGCGAGGAGGCCTTGAATCGTGTAGTAGCTCAGCGCGATGCGGCCGCCATACGCATTCGTAGGATTCAAAAATCCGCTTCCCGATATAAATTCAGACAGACGCAGTTCATTCCACATGTCGCATTGTTCTGTCCCGGTTGCTGTGCATGCAAAGTTAGGCGCAGTAGAACCTGCTCCTGTTGCTATAAGGCCATTCCCGTTGCCTGCCGTCACTCCGGACCAGCGGGTAGCTGCGTTTGGGTCATCACCGGGGAAGAATGAATACCTGTCAAAGTAAGAATAAACAGCCGCGAGCACTTCTCTTTGTTGGTTGTAGATCCTTTTAATCTTGGCATTATTGATCAGCGCCTGCCCCTTTAACACTGCCCCAAGAATAATCCCAATAATGACGAGTACGATTGCCAACTCTACAAGAGTGAAGCCTTTTTGATTCCTGGTCATTTTCATCATGCCCATTGTTTCTAACCTCCGGTTCGAATATAATTCATGCTAACTACTAAAATTGCACAAAAAAACATCTTGTAAACCTGTTAAACGTTCTTATCGGTTTTTTTGTCATGAAAGTTAAATCATCACTTCAAAACGATCTAAAAACAGTTGATTTTTACCGGATGTGCTACTACAATGAAGTACTTTGTTAAGAAAGGTATTTATTATTCTGATTCTATCAGGCGTGTATCCCCTTCCTGTGTTTGCCTTTTGTTTTGATGAAGCCGCCCGCGAGTACGGATTGAATGCCGACCTCCTTAGAGGCATTGCATGCGTTGAGTCAAACAGCAACCCGAGTGCAACTAATCACAATAGAAATGGTACGACTGATCTCGGTATTATGCAGATCAACTCGTCATGGATAAAGCCAATGGGACTCAATGAAAATGACTTACTCAAGAATCCATGCTACAACGTGAAAACGGCTGCGAAGATTCTGAAGAAGTGTATGGATAAGCATGGATATACCTGGGAAGCTATAGGCTGCTATAATGCCTTTAGCCCATATGCCAGGATAAAATACTCATGGAAGGTTTTTGATAAACTCAATCGGACAGGCTACTCAATAAACAGTGCACCCGCATTAATAGTCAATGACTCCTCCCTTTACTTTGCCGTACGAGATGTCAGCGAGGAAGGTCAATAAGGCATGAGCCTTCTCGCAGACTTGCTTTCAAAAACAAAAACGAAGGAGCCGAAAAAGGATATACCACCAGATTTGCGGAGAACCGTTGCAGACAGAGCATATAAAAGAAAGGCCCGTCGAAAAATCCTTATCTTTTCTATATTTGTATTCATTGTCTTTCTTGCAGGGTTTGGAACAATCTATGTAATGGAGATGTTCAAATCTTCATTATCAACGAGCATTGCTGCAAAAACGCGTTTAAGTCAACCGCCACAGTCTCCAAGATTTCCCGATGAAAAACCTGCCAATCTTCCAAAAGCTGAGCCTCCAGTTCGCATAGCTGCCACTGTGCCAGAGGTTCTTTTGTCTGATTCTGACCCGCAAAGGAAAGTTCAGCCGGTCAGGGAAAACTCTCTCAAGCCAGATAAGAGTCCTATCAGGGAAGCCGAGCATGAATTCAAAGCTACAATAACTCAGGCGCCGTCCAAAAGGAATCCGTCCTTGATTGAAACGCTAAGCTCTGAAAAAGCTCAGCAGAAAACAAACAAAGATGTGTATCTCTTTGCTGCAAGAACTCATGAAGCAAAAGGCGAATTCAAACAGGCCATCGATCATTATTTGAAAGCACTTGAGATGGACCCGACAAATTATGTCGTCATGAATAACATATCCGGAGTTTATATACGTCTTAAGCTGTTCAACGAGGCTTTGTCCTATGCAGGCAAAGCCCTTGGTGTGAAAACGAACTACGCTCCTTCCCTTATCAATGCCGGTATTGTCCATGTGTTGCAGGGTAATTTTGCCGAAGGAGAAGGTTTTTTAGCTAAAGCAGTCACCCTGGATCCTTCGAATAGGGCAGCGCTCTTTAATCTTGCTGTACTCTTTGAAAAACAGGGGAGCTACGATAGGGCGTTTGAAAACTACTACAAGTTATCACAGATGCGGGATGTTGACGGTTGTCTCGGTGCAGCCAGAATTTTAGAAAGGCAGGGTCGAGATTCGGAATCAGCCAGATTCTATAGGGAAGTCCTCGCCATCGACACAGCAAACCCATCAGCGAGGCAGTTTGCAAATCAAAAATTAACCCAGCTCTCCCGGTAATTCCACTTTATTCAATTTGGTTTCCTTCAAACTTTCGTAAATCACGAATTTTGAGGTGCTCTTTTAAAAGATAGATGAAACCAACGATATTGTATGGCACGAACCACATAGCATGAAAAATGATTGAGATTGTGAAACCTTCATGCTTGGGAACGCCGAAGATGGCAAGAAGGTAGACGAGGAGGAACTGGTAAACACCCACATAGCCAGGCGAAGACGGGATGGTGAGACCCAGATTCAATAATGCGCACACAAAGGGTATATCACGGAAGTCAACGTGTATTCCAAGCGTGAGCATAACCAGGTAGAGCGCTGTTGTCATGGAGAACCAGGTACAGAAAGAGATTGCAACCGATGAAATGAGATTGAATGGTGAGTTAATCCTTTTTAAATTCTCTTGAATCCTGAGGACGCGATCAGTAAGTCTTAAAAAAAAGGGCCGCTTGATTCGCGTCGACATTCCCGCTATCTTATTGGCAAACTTTTCTCTACTCAAGAGAATAATACATCCAATACAGAACATGAGTAAGGCGATTAAAATATAGATTGAGCGCGAGACAGCAGCGGGAAGGCTTTTATCAGGGAAGAAGATAAATGCAAGGAGCAGAAGCCCGGTAAGGTCAAAAAACCTGTCCAGAAGAACCGTTGAAAAGGAATAGGTAAATGAAAGGCCCCGTTTCTTCGAGATCACATATGCCCGTGCAGCCTCTCCAATCCGTGCAGGTAAAACATTGTTCACGAAAAGGCCGATCATGAGAGCAGCGAATGTATCACGAAAATGAACTCCTCCCCCAATCAACCGTGACCACCTGAAGGCGCACAGCACAACAGCGATTGTTATGAAAATGAGAGGAACAGGTATAAGCAATGGATTAGCTTTCTGAAGGGTTGCCATGATTTCATGAAATCTTATGTCCTTCAGAGAAAAATAGAGAAGAACAATGCTGACAATGAAGCCGGCAATGGTTATGACATTAGCCTTACGCACGTTGCCTCTTCTGATAATTTGTGCAGTAAATGCCAATGCAGACAAAGATGAGGCCTGCCAGGAGTCCCAAAGTCAGTTGTTCTTTCATAAAAATAACGCTTGCGAACACCCCAAAAATAGGGGTGAGAAAGGTAAAGACGGAGAGCTGGGCCACAGGGTAAATATGGATAAGTTTGAACCATGCAAGATATGATGCAAAAGCAACAATGACGGACTGGTAGAAGAGTGATAAAACAACAGGTGTGGTAAACCCTCTTATCCAGGTGTGCTCAAGAAGCAACGTGCCGACCAGCATTATCGGGATGGAAAAGGCGAGCTGGTAAAGGAATGTATTAATGGGATGAACTTTTTGAGCAAGGTGCTTTTTAATATATATGGTTGTAGCACCCCAGAAGATGGCTGCAACAATTTCACAGAGATCGCCAATCAGCATAAGCCTGTTGTATTCGGTTGGTTTGCCCTTGAAGACAAGAAAGATGCCGAGAAAGGCAAGGATTAGCCCGATCCCTTTCAGCGCTGTGAGACGTTCTTTCAAGAAAAAGTGTGCGCCCACAGCCACCACAAAAGGTGACAGGTATAAAAGAATGGCTGCCCGAGAGGCATTAGTGTACAAGAGACCATAGTAAAGAAAAATAAATTCTATGCCGAATAATATCCCTGTCATGGCGCCATGAAAGAGAAGGATTCCCTTGTGGAATAATGGCTGTCTTACCACAAGGCAATAGATGACCCCACAGCCTGTTGCTATTACGGAGCGAAGAAATGTGGTGAAAACGGGTGACAGGCCTGTATTTGAGACCTTTACCGCAGGATAATTTAAGCCCCACAACATTGTCATGAAGAGAATGATGAAAAAACCTTGCAGGTCAATGCGATCCTTGGTCATAATGTCCCTCCCTTCAAGTTTTAGAAATATCTGGCCGTGATGTCAACAGTTTTCTGGGGTTCACGTCGTCCCTCCGCCTGCCATCCAGCTTTCAAGCTTGCCAGCTTTGTGGCTTTCACACGTTCACGCGTATGCGCGTTTACACTTTATCCTTTCGCGTCCTGTCTTTCTAGTTCCACGTTGTCTTAATCCCTTTAATCCGTAATCCCTTAATCCAGTCTTCCTCTTCCCGTTTTTCCATTTTCCTTGCCTTTACTTCTAACTTTTCACTTTTCACATCTTACTTCCCTCTCCCCTCTCCCTTCTTTCTTCTTCCATCGGCATTATGTTTCGCCCATGTTTCCCTTGACATGCCTTGCTTTTTTCTGTTCTATTAAAAGGTAACGGAAATATGCTTTGCTGAAAAGGGGTACAAAATGAAAAGGGTTGCGATTGTCGGAACTGGTTCCTATCTCCCCGAGACGATTATGACGAACTTTGATATTGAAAAATTTCTCGATACGTCGGATGAATGGATATACACCAGAACAGGGATAAAGACACGGAGAATTGCCGATAAAGATGCTGCCGTTTCCGATTTGTCGAAGATTGCCTGTGAAAGAGCTATGGACATGGCAGGACTCAAGGCCGATGACATCGACCTTATTATTTTGGCAACCATAACGCCTGACACACATTGTCCGGCAGGATCAAACTGGCTGGAGGCGAAGCTTGGTTGTACTAAAGCTGTTTCTTTCGACATAACTGCCGCGTGCTCTGGTTTTATCTTTGCCCTCCATGTGGCTGACAAAATGATCAAGTCGGGAGCAAACAAAACAGCCTTGGTTATTGGGGCAGAGATTATGACAAGGGTCGTAAACTGGAAGGAGAGGGAAAGCTGTGTGCTTTGGGGAGATGGAGCAGGGGCGGCAGTAGTCACGGCGAGCGACTCAGGGGCGCAGGTGTTATCAACGCATGTTCATACAGACGGAAAAAACGGAGATACACTTCTTATGCCAGGAGGCGGATCGAAAACAACTCCCATTTCCCATGAGAGCGTGGACAAGGGGATTCATTTCTTAAAGATGATAGAGGCAAACAGGTCTTTCAAGGTAGCAGTGAACCGGTTTGCAGAAGCGGTTGAAGAGGCAGTGGAAACGAATGGTAAAAAGGTGAGCGATGTTGACGTTATTATTCCTCATCAGGCCAATCTAAGAATACTTCAGGGCATGGCCAAAAGGCTAAAGGTAGGGATGGATAAAGTCTATATGACTATCGAAAAGTATGGCAACATATCGTCTGCGACAGTCCCCATTGCCCTCGATGAAGCAGTGCGTGACGGAACGATAAAGAAAGACAGCCTTGTTTGTCTAACGGCTTTTGGCGGTGGCTTAACATGGGGCAGCAGCCTCATAAAATGGTAATTCGGCTCATAGCTGTAAGCTTATAGCTTATAGTGAAAGTTGAGAGCGCTTATTGTATAATAATCAAATGTTCAGCATTGAATTGACGGTTTAGACATTAGGAATGGAGTTTATAACTATAAGCTCTCTGCTCCAAACTCTATGCTGGCATTAAACAGGAGGGATGGCTGAGTGGCCGAAAGCGGCGGTCTTGAAAACCGTTGGGCGTTTACGCGCCCCGTGGGTTCGAATCCTACTCCCTCCGCCAATCTGACATCCGGCCCAGGAAGACCTATTTG